>Ga0209611_10009214_pt1 | contig 15035 bp, 8 predicted proteins | sample S1TSphgellanicum_3_FD_187693 | JGI IMG/M metagenome (GOLD analysis project Ga0209611, IMG submission 187693) | Host-associated microbial communities from peat moss isolated from Minnesota, USA - S1T2_Fc - Sphagnum magellanicum MG (SPAdes) (version 2) | ecosystem: Host-associated > Plants > Peat... | reverse complement strand
AAATGATTAATATTATACAACATGACATGTTTGTTTTGACTCAAAAACTAGTAATTGTTTGTTGATATGGCTTGTCTATTTCACCAAAAACTAGCATAAGTGTTAGTTGATAATGATGTGTCATAAATGTTATATAAATCAAATAATTAAAATTCAAACAATATTAATAACTATTAATTATTTATTTGAATTAATAAAATACCTGTGTTGTTAATGATTTGCATCTTGCACCTTCCCAAATTGTTCCAATAAACTATGAGTCTAACCCATTAGAATTTAATTATCCTACATGTTAAGTTGTTCAAAGCAAGGGGGATGAGGCTCCAACAAGGTCATAGATGGATGACTTGGGCTATGCACCCATATGGCCAAAGATGTTGGGAGACACCCAGTTGATTGACTATTCAGAAGATATTGGTTCTAGTGCCAAATCTTCATATTGCCTTCTTGTTGTGGCCCAAAAGAATCAATGGTTTGGAAAAACACCCGACCACACAAAGGTGAAGAAGGCTAGTAATAATGCCCATTGCTTGTTGGAAATGAAGGGATCTTCTAAAGGTAAGGATGTTGATGTGTTGGGGAAGTGGATGATGCAACTTCTAAGGAAGTGGTCACTGATGTGCTAGCAATTGATGTCAATGCACCTAAAGTTATGAAGTACTTCCCCAACACACAAAAGAGTTGGCTATGGTGGTGCATAAAGATGTAGCAAAAACTCATGAAGAATGCAATGCCCATGATGCAACCATAATGGCAATCCCAATCAAAGAGAAAGCAAAGGGGATGGTAACATATTATGGTATGTTAGTTCTCCTTCAAGGTACACGGAGGTCAACAAACAAGTTAGCATTCAAGCCTAACCTCAAAAAGGTTACTTTATGCAACATTCAAACCACCAAAAGGCAAGGCCACCCAAAGACCCCCTCCACCCTTGGTAGGAGCAAGCAAGGATAAAGGGCAGCATGTTGTTTCTTTACATCCTCAAGATGATTTTGAAAGTTGACAGCCTTCCTTCATTTTTTTAAATTTTAACTTAATGGAAATGTTCATTTTCAAAACCCCTTGGTTTATTTTCTAGGTGCCAAGTTAATGATGCATCTAACCCTGACCTTGGAAATTATGTACATTCATGCATGCCCCCCTCAAGGTTGGCACCAATTGCACGATGCTACATCCATGCTTCCCTGGCATTGTTGTGGCAGAGGTAGTTGTTGGGGGTGTGCAAGGGCTCACAAAGTAAATCAAGACTTGAATTGCTAGCCCTATGTGGGGAGGGTGACCAATGGTGCAAGTGACACAAGTCTTCCACCCTTCTACACCCGTCATGCAGTATGAATCAAGGTGTAATCCGTTAGTTACAACTCTTGAAGATGCGTGCAAGACCAATGAGAAGATTTATATCCTATGGGAGTGCAAGTATTTGATGCCTCAAGATGGATGATGGCATCATGGGCAAATGTCCATTTTGATCTGATTTTTTTCGGGTTATAAGTGTTAGCTAAAGGTTTTTTAAACCATTAGACATGATTTTGGATCATTGGGATTTATCTTAATAATTAATGTCTACAAGTCCATTTGGCTATACAAGGCATTGTTCATACTATGGTTACTGAATAAGCCATTTTGTCCTTTAATATGGCTACACATTATATCCATCAATTATTATCAATGTAGGATTGTCCTTGGCATAAGCCCATTTTTTAATGGCATCACCTGTCATATTTCACCCATGACATTGGTACTTTTTTTTTAATGTATTTTGATCCCTTTAATTGGTATATTATTCAAAATGTCTACATCAAATATACGTCTACTATACTTGTTTGGGGCCTATTGTTAATTCACAACCTTTTAAACCTACTTCAACAATACAATAATATGTAGTTTGTTACTTGTAATTCGTTATACATCACATGGTATCTTTGTGGGCCTACTTTTTGTGGGCCATGCTTAATGTTAATGTTAGATATTTGCTTCAATGGAATATAAGTGTATACATGTAGCTAACTATGACAACCCTCCTCCACTATTGCCCCTTCCACAACGACCAAATGGACCATAATCATACTCTACATCCACCCCATAAATTCAAACAATGCCCATGCATTGGATGGGCATGTAAAAAAACAATCACCCGCAACCTTCTACAAGTGGTGAATCAAGTGGAAACCAATGGAACTAAGTGGACAAAGTTGATGGATAGTGGAAACATAGTGGACACCTTGCCATGGGTTTTAGACCACTAGGGGTTTCTGCCCAAAATCTAGTAAAGTGGAATAGACTCTCTCCAAGTGGATGATAGGTGAAATCTTGAGTGGTTTAGGGACATGTTTTGTAGTAGTGGTGGTATGTGATATGTTGGTATGTGGGTATGGGTATGTTGATGTTGATATGTTGGTATGGAGATAGGTATTGAAAATGTGAATGTTTCTGTCAATTTTTTGGTAAAAGTTAAAAATGAATTAAAAAATCAGCAACAAGGAAAAAATATGGTCATATTGAAACTTTAAAGGTGTGGCCTTACAATATCTAGTAAAGATCTATCTACATATAAAAATAGTGAACTACATACAAAATACAAAATATATTGATGAAAGCAAATCCCAAAAAAGTTCAAGCACAAGAAAAATCTTTAACAATTTCTCTAACAACCTCTACAACTCCTTGAGGTTGGAATTTCTCATTGTATCCAACAAGTTCCCCAATTGGACTCCAGTGGAAAATACCAAAAACTTTCAAATCTCCAAGTAGTTCGATCATAAACATTTTTTCACTAGAATATTTGCCATAAAATCCTCTTATTGGAGTTTGAACAAGGGAAACAACCAAGGAATTTTGACATGGGAAATGCGTGATGGACCATAACAACCTCAATTGTGATATTGATGTGAATATCAAAAGTGCATGTTGCAACAACTTTACACAAATTACAAAATACAACCCATTAGAGGGCTGTCAATAAATATCACCAAGTTTGCGTTCGGAGCAAACTCATTTATAGGGCAAAGTGAAAGGAATTATGACCATCAAACACCCATCAACCTAATAAAAAAAATAAAGTGTTAGAAAGTTGAATATACCATATCAAATTAAATCATATCAAAATGTAAGAAAATCGTAACGAATTAAAATAGATCATTTCTAACATATTAAAGTACAATGAAAAAGAATAAAATGAGACTAACCTTGTGGGTTATGGCACAATCAAGTTTCATATGGAGATTGAAGACCTTTTTTCTTTTTTTTTGCAATGAAGCTGATAACATTAGAACAATGATGGATGAAGCAATGGTGAGCAAACGCACATTGCCCAACAAGCAATGCAAAAAATTTCACGATGCAAAATGTAGGTATTCCTTTTCAAAACAGTTTTGCCAATTGTGGAATTCAACACAAAACAAGGTAGCAAAATTCACCTACAATCAAACAAATGCACCATAAGTTTAAATGAGAAGAAACCAAAAGCAATGTTTTTTTTAGATTTTGATTTTCAAAAACTTACAATTTGAATGTTTTCTAGATTGTTCCCAATAGTAACCAATAGTTCAAACTTGCTATTAATCTCACCACGCACTCCAATAACAACAAAAACAATGGTGGTTGTAACAAAAGGTTAGAACATGTGATAAGAAAAACTATGAATGATGTCTTTTGGCATAAAATGCAACTTCACAAGAGGATCAAATGCTGGAATGGTTGTCACTTTTGTGGTTGTGGAATGTTCAATCATCCAATCTCCTTTGTCATAATCTATTTTGGCCTTCACACAAGAGTTTTACAAATGTAAAAAACAACATTTTTTTATGAACTCAACATATTTTTTGATCAAACCTCATCTAATGCTAACGTTGATTGTGGTGGTACCCATTGTATCAATGACATATCCATGAAGATCTCAATGAAAAAACCCTATGTAACCACCTTATAAAACCCTAAAAAACCTTAGGCAACCATAATAACAAAAAACCCTAAATGATGACCCTAACATCTAGAAAAGGGAAAAAGTCAAAACCTATGAACTAGAAAAGTGAAGAAATAAAAACCCTTGGGAGTGACAAGCTAAGGTTGTCTTTTGATAAGCAATATCCTATGTAGCCTAGGAGATTTGAACCCACATCTTCACTTTTACTCCTTGTTAAGCTCTTTCAATGTATATTAATGAACCACTTTATTTCAAGTGTATTGTTGTGTATTTGTTTAGATTTTATTCCATTAAATCTTCATAATTTTGTTTTGTGAACTTAGAATTTTTTCTTTTATGAGCTTAGGGTTTTTTAGTTTTGTTCTTATCAACTTTCAAGGTCCTCCATTTTGTTTTTTTCAAGTTTTTGTAAACTTTGGGCAAATGATGGGTCTTCCATTTTATTTTTTCAACTTTGGGTAGTTTGGGATTTTTTTTTACATCAAGTTTGGGGGTCTTTGGCTTTGATCTTGTGAACATGCCCAATTTTCAGTTTTTTCAAGGGATCTTCAAATTTTTATTTCTATGCGGGGATAAGGTTTTTGAATTTGATTTTGGCCTTCTATTTTGTCTTTACTGTGTTGGTTCCAACCATCCATTTTTATTGTAATTTTTGTTTCCAAAAACAAATTTCATTTTGTGAACTTTGGGGGAATTTTTGTTTTTATAAAACTTGAGGGTTTTCAATTTTCTTCTTTTCATTTTGGGGGATCTCATTTTCTTTTTTTGGTGTGAAGGGGGGGGGTTTGCTCTTGTGAATTTTGAACATTTTTTGTTTTTACTATTTTGAAGTTCTCAAGTGTTCAATTTTTCTTGTCATTTTGTGGGTTTTCAAAAAAACATTGTGTGAAGTTTTGTAAGGGTGGAGAGGGGGGTATTTGCCTTTCTTCTTGTGAACTTTAAAAGTTTTTTGTTTTCGTATTTTGAAGTTTCAAAGTTTTCAATTTCTCTTCTTATCATTTTGTGGGTCTTCAAAAAAAGTTGTGTGAAGTTTCGCAAGGGGAGAGAGGGGGTATTGTGCCTTTCTTCTTGTGAACTTTGAAAGTTTTTTGTTTTCGTATTTTGAAGTTATGGGATCTTTAATTTTCTTCTTGTCATTTTGGGGGTCTTCAAATTTTTTTGTGTGAAGTTTTCACAAGTGAGGAAATGGGTATGTGCCTTTCTTCATGTGAACTTTGAAAGTTTTTTGTTTTCATATTTTGAAATTTTGAAATCTTCAATTTTCCTCTTGTCATTTTGGAGGTTTCACATGGGGGAAAATAATGTTAGGGGTTTTTTTTTAAAAATTTGGGGGTTTTCATATTTGTTTTGATGTAATTCAAGGATCTTCAACTTTGTTTTTAGGAATTTTAAGGGTTTTTCCAAAAACATTTAGTGAACTTGAACTTGTCCCATTTTGTTTACATCATTTAACTAATTTCTTCACAAAACTAGTGATGACAAAAAAAAATGAATTAATATCACTCACACTGTTCCTACCCATAACAATATTCTAAGTTAAATTTGGGCATTAAAATTTTGTTTTATATATTTTCCATAAAACCAATGAAGGTCTTCTTTTCCTTTTGAAAACAAATGGAGTTTTGAGGTGGATGGGATGAATAGATATCTAATGGTATTAGGTTAGTAAAATATAATAATAATAAAATTAAAGTAAAGGATTTAAGTTGTGGATGTATGGGTTATTGAAATTTTGAAAGGGGAAAAAATCTATTTGGGCAAATCTTTGAATTTTTTCACAATTGCTAGTTTTGATTTTTTAAATATTTATCTATCCTTGATTTTAAAATTGTCAAAACCAAAACCATGAACCTGACCTCCAACTATAATTGGACTTAAAATTGGAATCGGCCCCAAAACCTATTTTATATCAATTTCAATTCTTCATTTTATAAAAGCATATTTTAAATATACTATTTTTTAAAAATAATTAATTTTACTACTAGGGTTATACATGTTGTTAGTTTGAAACAAACATTAGGTATAATGGTGTTTTGAATAATAAATTTTGGGGTGGGTTAGGGTAAGGTGGCATTAGGAATGTAATTGTTACTTTTGGAACATGCCTCAAGTATGATTTATTTTATTATTATTATTATTATTAGGCATGTAGTTGATATAAATGATCGTTTTTTATTTGTTGTACAATGCTAATAACAAGAAAATTTTCAGTTTTGGGCTATTCCATAGGTAGGTAGACCTAAATATGGTTTTGAACCAGACTTGCCTAAGATTATGATTTTTTATTTTTTTTGAAGAACCAAGAATTAAAAGTTTTAAAATGTGAATAACCAAGTCCAAAACTAGGGCTTCTTTCAAATTTAAAAAAACATTGGATTGAAGACTAGAGGTTGTTTTGAAAGTAAAAATCAAACAACATTAGTTGAGATGTTGTAACCAATGGGTAAAAGCAAACTATGCCCCCCAAAAATTGTAGTCACAAATATTGCATTTCTGCATTTAGTTTTTTTATGTAAATACAGACATCACATTTTGGATTGTTTTTGTTTTTTTGAAATATATTGGATTAGATTTAGACTTAAAATAATCATTCAAAAAGAAAACTCCAACAAACATTAGTGAATTTCAACATATGAAGTATATTTGTGATGAAATAACACTTGGCACAAAGTATGAAAAATTGCATACATACTTTTAAAATAAGGTTTTGGGAGGAATTTTTTGGTGAATTTTTTTGTGGTCACTATTATTGATATACATCAAATGAATCTAAGACCATTTGGAAGTTTAAAATTTTTGGTTGAAAATTAATTAAAAATATGTGTGTTTTTTTTTTAAAAAATTTAACAATAAAGGTAAAATATTTTATGTATTTGAAGAAAAAACCAATACCAAATGAAAAAGAAACAGATTTTATAGCTGGGCATTGGATTATTTTTTCAAATTTCTTTTTTTAGTAATGTCTTATGAACCACAAACATGAGGCCCTATGGCCGACAAAAAACTACACATTATATATGTTGTGTACATTGATTTTATTCAATCCTCTTCATCTAACTGTTGGATCAAAATTAATCTTGATTTAAAGTGAATTTTAAGTTCCAAAATGTTGTGCACATTCTAGGGTTTTTTGCTTATGTATAGGATTGTCAAATGATGCCATCAAAATTTTAACTTATTGCGTACTATGATACTAGTTATACATCACCTTTTTTGGTGAAAATTGGCTCACCAGTAGTGTGCTTTCACCCCAATGTTGTGCGGTTATAAAGTTTTAGGAAAAACCTTATGTTCTAATTCTAAAAACATTTCATGGGATTGGTTTTAGTTTCATTTATGAGTTTTATTTTTTTTTAAACTTGGGACTTGGTTCCAATTCTAGTTTTTCTTATGTGCAAGTGGTTTTAGTCTTTTTTTTAATAAAATTGTTAACTCTCAATTCTAATGTAGATTAGGGTAAATTTTTAGTTAAGTTCCAAAATCCAAAATCACCAAAAACAATGGATAAAAAATAAATTTTTTATTCCCAAAAAAAAGTTAGGAAAGTTAGTTTAGTTACACAATTAAATCATAATTAATTTAGTGATAAGTTGAGTTAACATAGTTAATTGTGTTTTAGCTTGGAATGATTACAAGTGTCAACATGATTGAAGCTATTTGATTTTTGGGATATAATCCCAAGTTGTGGATTCTCAAGGCCAAATTGATTTGAAATTTAGAACATAGTTTTTTTTTTTTGCTTTATAAGTTTTTTTTTTTATATGCAAAAAAAATTCACACAAAAATTGTGTTTTTTGTGTTTTGTGTTTTGAGCTTGGATTATTGCTTGTTGCAAGTGAGTCATATTTGGAATCACCAAAAGTGATATAGTTATTTGTGTTACATCTAAATTTGTGTGTTAAATACAAGTTTTAATTTATGTTACATGCACATGAGTTTTTGGTTGCACACCTAATGATAAGATGTTGGGTTTAGTTCATTTTGTGTTTAATAATCATGTCGCTTTTTGGGAAGTTTAACCTTGGTAAGGCCTAACTACCCCGAAGCATAGAGAAAAACATGGAAAGAGTTCATGTGGGGAATGACCTTTGGTGACTTTATGAATAACCAAATAATAATGCGAAAATAGCAAGGAGAGCCTACCTTTATAATAGATCCCACCTTTTCATTTCTTTAATTTTCCCTCTTTTTCTCACTCTTTCATTTTTTCTTTCTTGTTTTCTCATCATGGTTGTTGTTGCGTTCCAAGAATGACAATAATAACTATGATCATAAAAAAAGGGCAAAAGCGTTTAATGTTATTATGATGAGAGTGAAATTTGTAGTGCCATTACTAGGCTTTGTTGAACTTTGGTGAGGTTCAACTTAGATCTACCAAGCTTAGCAAATTCCAACAATTTGCAAAACTCAAAAGAGCTTTGAGATAAGGGTTGGGAAGGGGTCCAATTTGGACCTCCCGCAAATTTAATTTTCATTTTCATTTAAAATTTAATTTTTGAATCTAGTGGGTTGGTTCAACACCAATTCAAATTTGCCACATGCCTTTTAAAAAATATATATTACTAAAAAAATTTGAGTTCACATTTTTATTTTTCATTTAAAAAAAAATCATTCACATAGAAGTGTGTCCATCCATCTTTGGATGCAAAAAAAATCATCCATTAAATTATTTTTTAAAAACTAAAAAGCATTGATGAGAGTTGTTCAACAAAAACAAAATGAACACCTATACAAAGGCTATCATTTGTCAATAATGATGCAATTCATTGGCAAACAATGCACTTGTTCATTGGCAAACAACTTTGTAATTTTGGAACTATTCATTGGCAAATAATTGTTTAATGGGTAACATGTTCATGTTCATTGAAATTGTTCATTGGTGAACAGGTAATTGGGATTTTTTTTTGAAAACTCATGTCTTTTGCATATGAAGTCGAAATGGAGTGTTGTGTGTATTGTTGACTTCCTAAAGAGGAGATTTATGTGTGTGCAAATTTTTTGGAGGATTTTTACAAGATATGTTACTATTATGCCATTATTCAAAGAAGTGGTTATTGGCCTCAAGTTTGTAAATTCGATCTATGAGATTATGCATACTTACAATAGGTAACATTGACTATGTTGGATGTGATTGAGGGTGTGTTATTTTACATGTGTGAGAGGTTCTACTTTGTAGGATGTTGTTGGAGAGCCAAGATGATCAAACACAGAAGGATCATGTGTGCAATCATACATTATGTCATCTTCCCAATGTGGATGGCCAAATTAACCCCTCCTTAGTAGTGATCCTTATTGACCTACAATGTATGATGTGTGGACAATTTTTGGGGGCCACCACAAAGTTTATTTGTTGATTGGTGTTTTTAATGTTGGCATATGGGATGCTTGATGGTGCCATTAAAGAAAATACTAGTGAAAAAATGGTTTTGTTTTCGATGCACCAAATAGATTCAGGTACCCATTTTAATGGTTAGATAATAGGATTATCTTAAGTTATTGCTTTGTCGTGATGATTCACATTTGGTTGAGGATTTTGAAGATTGCAATTAGTTGATCAATGATGGAGTTCAAATTTACACCTAACCTACTAGTTTTCCCACCTTAGAATCAAGGTGTCCATTCATAGTAGATTTCACAACATGAATTTCCTATGTTGTTATCTAGCTTTAAAAAGGACTTTGTTGGGCCCAAATAGGGGGGGTGCAATTTAATTATGATGCACAAATTAAGGTGTTTTTATGTTATTAATTTATGTGATGTCAATTTACAACAATAGGTGTAGGCATTAATATACAAAGTTTTGACACAATCAAATTGATACAAATTACAAACTTTTAAACTTATTTTTAAACTAAAAAAATTTCAATGCAAATTACACTTCTACTTTCTAATGGATCAAAACCTTTTTTCCTTATGCCAATTGATTTCAATTGTTCTTTTTTTTTGAACTTTGCATATGTCAACCTTGAGATGTGCCTTCATGTAACCCTTGAATTCAACCCAAATATCCCCTCCCAAAATCAACCCCAAACCAATCCCCAAGAAACTTTTACAAATATGCCCCACCCAAAATCAGCCCCAAATCAATCTTCAATAAATTTTCACAAATCTACCCTGCCCAACATCAGCCTCAAATTAGTCTTAAAAACATCCCCAAAATGTGCCACACCCAACATCAGCCCCAAATTTTCCCCCTAAAATCCCCCAAAATATGCCACACCCAAAATCAACCCCAAATTTGCCAAGGATGAAGAAAAAAGAAAACAAACAAAACATAGATAAAAAGAGAAAAGAGAAAACCACAAAACCCTAAACCACCCCCCCCAAAACCTTAAACCAAAGATTAAAATTGCATCCGGAATTTTTAAAAAACTAGTCTAGTTTTAGTTTTTACATTACTTAGGAACTAAATCTAGTTCTAGTTTTGCTTTTATGGAAACTTCTGAATTGGAGGTTAATTTTCAGCTCGACTCTTGGAATCCAACCTACGATAGTTCTGATTTAAACTCAGTTATGTGGCTAAGACCCAATTCTAGTTAGGTTTTGGGTACTTAGAATTAGGAACTAGCTAACCTGAGCACCCACACAACACTAGTTGAAACCACTTAGGTTTGTTCATAAACTCTTTTGTTTTAAGGGCTAATGGGGTAAGCATTTTCTAAGGTCATAAAATAAGGGTGAGAAAAGAATATTAACATTGACATGTGTCCCCAAAATTCTACCCCTACCATAAGCTTAGGCCAAAAATGGTGACCAACAATTTCATGCAACCAATAGGAAGGTGTAGCATGTGCTTAGGGGCCCCATCTTCTTTTTTTTGAAGAGAAGGCCTTGAACGCTTTCTAGAAATATTAGACGCTCATGAGGCCACATTGCCATGTCCTCATTTGAGATCTTAAATGAGTTTTTAAGACTTGAATTGGTGGGGGTTGTAGGAAAGAAAAAAGATTTGTTGGAGCCTTGTATATAAATAGTAATTACACATTTTGATTATTACTTCACTAAAGATAAATTTTTTAAAAATCAAACTACCAAATTTAATAACCCCATTGGTATGAAAATGTTGCCCTATCCTTATTTGAAATCTCAAATGAAATCTTTAAACTAAAGTGCACAAGTATTCTACTAAAACCCTATTTATAAATACCAATCACACATTTTGATTATTACTTTACTCAAGATTTTAAAAATCAATACAATCAAATTCAATAATCTCATTGGTCTGAAAAATATAAATCTTCAAGCCTACATGTAACCTTATTCTATAAACATTGAAAAAAATTGATCTCTTTCTAGCAATTCCATTGGTCCTCCAAAAATTCTCACAAACCTATCAAACCCTATTAGATAGGGTTAATGAAAATATTTACAAACCTTTATGCTATGCTAGAGTTTTCATCACTAGCAAATTTTTAGGGGTAAATGTGTTTTAGGGTTTGGGAAGTTGGATTTGAGAACAACAATAGTAATGAAATGGTGGCAAGAAGATTGTTGCTACAACATACATAATAACACATACTATTAGAGCCATTGATGTAGGAAAGATGGTGAAGCCGAAATATGAGGCAACCACTAATCTATCTCTACTTGTAGCATTTGTGGCTTTTGTTGCATTCTCATCCCATCCAACCATAGGTAAGGAATAGAATTAATAAATATAAGCTTACATTATCCTAATGGATTTCTTGAACATGGTGTACATTGTTTCTTGTTAGAGGTAAAACATCAATGAACTTCTACAATGGCCAATGGCTAATTAGGGATTTTGGAAAGCCATGGCCAAGCATAAGGTTTGAATATGTGATTTGCATTTTTCTATTACTTGGGTCTACTTTAACTTTGGGTATTGATGATGACTATGATGTATGTAAATGTTCAAGATGTCTACGAAGTAAAAAATGAGAAGGGTGCTATTGGGAAAAAAACTAACGTTCACCACATTGGACTTTGATATTAACATTCATCATCCCTACAAGCCACTAGTGGTAACCATTAGGAAGTTTCAGGTGGCTATAAATAGTACACTTACACAAGTTGCATGGAATTTTGTGAATGATGGGTAAGCAATTTTTTGTTGGAGCTTAGCCTTTAGTCACCTAATATCACATGCTTGCAATTAAGTTGTAACTCCAAAAAATCAAAAGGGATTTGTATTTTATGAAAGGTTGTTTCCACAATGTTCATACCATGTTGGGATTTTAATTGTTTCCACATGTGTTGTTGGCCTTTACTAGTAATGGTAACTGAAAAGTAGGTCAAGAGGTGTGAATTCTAAGGATTTTTTGGCCCTTATAATTGTTGACTACCCAATGTGGGATCCACATTATCAAATTGTTACAAGTTTAATGTAAGAATTACCCTTTTGCTATTTAAACTATGATCATGTGGGGGTGTTTCTTGGTATTACACACAATGTCAAATTGGAATTGCAATTGATCATTATGTTATATTATGTATACATGCAAGGTGAACTTAAGTCCTCTTTGAATTTCATGACATATTTCAAATTATTGTAGCCTTTCAAGAATCATTGCTACTTATCATTGAAAGGAAATTAAGCAAAAATCAACTTTTGTAATGTTTGAAAATGTTTAGAATTTTTGCCATATTTTCAAATTGTTCCCATTACCACTTGGGTGAAGGCTTACTTGGGTGGTACCACTAGAAACCACCCACCCCAAAATCACAAGAATGTTGATTTCATTTTAATTAATGAAAGGAAAATTTTCAAAAAGTAATTCCCAATTTTTTTATAATTGGCTTTTAGGAATTGTCACCTTTGATTTCTTGAGCCATAGACATTTACAACCAAAATCAATGCAAGATGTTTTTTCGTTTTTATTTCGCTCCATGGACCTTGTTTTCTAACTTCAAACTTACTTATAAATTGTTGTTAACTATATAAATGGCATTTTTTTCCTCTCATGCATCTAACTTGCAACGAATTTAATGTACATGGGGTTGCACACATGAAGCATCTTCCATCCATGTCACCATTTCACTAATAATAATAAAACCATTGTCAAATAGGCTTTCTCTACCCACCAATGGAAGGTCCATGGACTTTTTGTGTCTCGTTCTAGGTTTGGGGGGGGCGCTGTTTGTGGTTTTTTCTTTGAGGTGGTGCTTCATGAATGGATAAAAATCTTTTGGCAAGGAGGGGGGTTCCTTTTTTTTTTTTTTGGAAATTATTCCTATCATTTCCCTTGTTTGTGTTGCTTTTGCTTAAGGATCATGGCTTCTCTTAAGGCTTCTACAAGAAAGAAGGGATTTTATTTCTTTTGAAAAATCATGATAAACTTTTGAAGTTAATGTCATAATCAATGTTGGGTGTTCTAATATTCTTGCAATGATTCTCAGTGTCATGGAAGAATTCAAAGTGGAAAGGTGTGTGTCAAGATTGTGTGCTTGGAGAAAGGATGTAGGATTTATATTTATAGCCTTGTAATTTTGAACAAATTGATCAAAAAATGTTTGTGTTGGGGTGATGTCAATAATTCTCCATTAGGACATCATATTCATTGCAAAGTGTTGAAAGGAGTGGGCATGCACACTTACATTGGCATGATAGGGTATTGTTTGAAAGACCAAAGGGAAGAACATTTTCAATTTTATCATATGAACATCAATGCTCACAAGATGCAAGAAAGGGTGAATGAATATGTGAAGTATGGACTTGATTTGATCGAAAAAAAATTTGTTTGACACATAACAATATCATGGAGAGAGCTATAATATTTTGCAAAGAGAAAATGAAAAAGAAAATTGGTGCTACTCTTGTAGGTGTACTTTTAGAAATGTTAAAATTTGGACAATTTTACCCAACATCATGGGTTGTCCCATACAAAAATAGTGGCATGGAGTACTTGATATCACAATCTCTATGAACTACATGATGTCACAAGGTGTGGAATTGGATGATGTTAGAAGATTTTTTTCTGAACATGCAAACCCTACTTCCAAGTTGAAAGAGATAGGAAGATAACAACTTGTTTGGGAGTTGCAAAAAAAGAGGCCATCATCTTCATAATCTCACCAACAACAATAATTTCTTACTAGAAATCCAACAAATGCACATGAACACATTTTTAGAAAAAAATATGTTCATCCCCCTTCATACCACAAAGCTGTTCTAAAATCATGTTTTTTGATTTGAAATTACATGCTTAATATAAACACAACCTTTTTTCTTGTGCATGATTTTGAACTTTGCATGTACATTTGTAAAAAGTTGTACATAAATATTTTGTTAAATATGTGGTTGCATGATTTTGTTACCAAGAATGTAACATGTGCACAATTCCTACTTTAGGGTTGCACTAAGAAGTTTGATTTTTTCTTTTGAGTTATGGCACAAAGTTGTATTTTAAATTTTAATGCATTGCTTCCATTGTGCATTGTTGAGAATCTCAATTGTCTTTTGGCTTGCACATGTGCCTATTATGCCTGTAGTCCAAAGCATCACATTGACTTTAGTATGCTTCCCAATATGATGGAGACAAAAGGGCTGAAAATTTTTTAATTGCAAAACAAGGTGGATATTTTTGTTGAAGCCTTTAAGGAGGGCATTATCCAAATATAGGACACTCTTGGCTAAGTTGCTTATCGATTAAAATGTCTATTAAGGTGAAAAATTCAAATTTAAGTTTCTAATAATAAAAAATTGACTTTATTATTTTGTTTTGTTGATTATGTTCACGTGTTATTGGTTGTCGAAAGTCAATCTAACTTTCTTGATTGATCTTTGCAAAATATGAAACCAAAATGTAAAACTGAATCCAAATTCATAACTTTTGATCTTTTTCATATGATTTTTGGGTATATAATATTATATTGTTGTTATTTCTTGCTTGATGTTAGTATGAACTTTGTTGTTTGTAAGTGTTGTTGTTCATCTCATAAACAAGTTGGAAAATTGATTCCCTTACCACAAATGTTCTTGATGCCTTAATGGTGTATATTTTCAATATTGGTTGGAACAAAATTGTGATGACAACTTCATGATGCCTTGAGGCTAATTACTTGTAGAAAAAACGTTGTTTGTGACTAGATTTTAGTCGCAAGTGACAATTGCAATTAAAAATCAACCTTGCAACAAATGACAAGTTACCAA
>Ga0209611_10009210_pt1 | contig 15041 bp, 5 predicted proteins | sample S1TSphgellanicum_3_FD_187693 | JGI IMG/M metagenome (GOLD analysis project Ga0209611, IMG submission 187693) | Host-associated microbial communities from peat moss isolated from Minnesota, USA - S1T2_Fc - Sphagnum magellanicum MG (SPAdes) (version 2) | ecosystem: Host-associated > Plants > Peat... | reverse complement strand
GAATCGCACATTGTCTCGGTAGATTTGCAGTTTCAGAGGAGTAGCTTGTGTGCTTAGAGGTTGCAGTGTGTGCTTCGGGAGAGTGGTATTGTACTGCATCAATACTAGGAGAGCAGCTGAGAGTGATTGTCCCAGAAAGAATGCAGTTGTGGTGGCAAGAGGGGTCGGACGGGTACCTGTGCGAGTTCTGTGCCTTGGATTCGTTCATGTCCCCCTTCTTTTTGGTTACAAACCTATTATAAAACTTATGGTATAACCACTCTAAAGAAACATGTAAATGCAAATCATTTTGCAATTGCAAAGAAATTTGAAAAAGAAATTGACAATGAAATAATAGAAAGTGTTGAAAGAAATTTGCAAAAAAAAGACCAAATGTCCTAGCAAGTGCAATTTCTTTTCTTTTTTGTTATAAAAGAACCTTTCAAAGATGATGATACGTAGCAAAAAAAAATTTACAAGACCTTGGCCTTTTGATTATGAAAAATAATTTACAATTGTAGTTTGTTGAAAGTGTATGGTTTAAGTTTTTAATATCACATTTGTATTCTAGAGTTGTATTTCCTTTTAGAAAAAAAATTCTCAGGAAATATTACTTAACTTGGTGGACAAAACAAAAGAAAAATATGTTTTGCCAAAATTAATAAATTGTATTTCTACCACACCAAGTTTTGACTTGTGGATGTCAAAAGGAACGCATGATATATTTGTTTTTGTTATGAACTTTTTGGAATCTAATTGACAACCGAAACAAGTAACTATTGGTTTGTTGCGTAAGCATTAACCAATAATTTGACAAAATTGCTGGATCAATATGGGGTAAGAAACAAAATCATTACCTATGTTAACAATGAGGGCTCAAATTTATATTCTATGACAATTGTTTTGAAGTTTGTTATAAAATGTGAAGTTTTTGGTTTGGATGAAAGTTTTCAAGGTTTTTGGTTTTGCATGTTCTTTCCAAAGCATGTCAATATGCTACTATTAACGGAAAAAATTGCAAAAATCTCAAGTTTGTTTCAATCAAGTCTACCTAGTCAGATTTGTAAAAATGTATAACTTGGTTTTAAAAATCTAGAAAGGGTAGATAATAATGGAACAAGGTTTGTTCATATTCAAATTTGTCTCCAAGATAATTAAATATTTTATTGAAGACAAGGTGTTTATTTAATCTATTGCATCCAATGACAAAATCTATTGGATGTGTAGATCAAACAAATGATGAAGATTCCAATTTGAATATTTTTCAACAAATTACATCCACAATTGAACCATCAAAAGAACTTGTCACCCAAGGAATTATTGATTTTTAGACATTACCAAGTGGATTCCAAAAACATCAAATGTCCTTTTCAATGGTGGGGAAAATATGAAGCCATGTTTCCTATAGTTGGTTTTTTGGAACCATCAAATTTTAGGCATTGTAGGGTCACAAATTGAAACAAGAAGAATTTTTTCTTTAACATGCATATTTACAAACCTAAAGAGATGTCGTTTACAATGTTTTTTTAAAATTAAATTAAATTTTTGTGATAAAAAATTGGCCAAATCATTTAAAAGTTGGATGTAAATCGGCTTCCAATTTAGCAGAGTTCATTCAAACATATTTAGGTTTTGAAGAGTTAGAAAAATTTTGAATGTTTATTTGAACAAGATGAAATAATGGACGTATAAAATGTTGAAAAGAAATTTAAGAAATTTAACTTTTTTGTGCAATTTTTTAATTTTTTAGCATTAGGAATTAATTTCTGAAATAATTAAATTTATAATAACCGATATGTGAAACTGGCTTTGAAAACTGACTAATATAAGATGTGTGAGAACCAATGTTTTGAAACTCATGTGAAATTATTTTTTGCAATTTTTTGAAACCCTATCCGAGTTTTTAAAATATGAATATAATTTTTTTATATAGAATTTGGTCAGGTCTTTCAAAACATTCTACTATCTGATTTTAGTAAAAATTAAAACACTACCCAACACTAGATGAAATCCTATTTTATAATTTTCAACTTTTGGTTCAATTTTTATTTCCCCTCCTTTTTCCTTTTTTTCCTTCCTTCTTCCATCTTCTTTTCCTTCTCCTTTAAACTTTTTTTATTGGTGTGTGTGTGTGTGTGTATGTTTTGCTACAAATGTCGACTAGCTAAACTTTTTTTTCCTTTTGTGTTTTTGTCGCAAATGATGAATTTTTTTGTGTTAACTATGAGTTTTTCTATAAATGCCAATCAACTCTTTTTTTTCTCTTGTGTGTTTTGTTGCAAATGATGACACATGCCAAAACTCATAGTTAACATTATGAGAACAAATCAAAGCATTGAATTAATTTGCCAATCATCATTTGAAAATACAATATAGGTGCACAAATATGAAATTACAGTAATGAATATCCATCTATAATAATCGTAAACCAACATACATATCTCAAAAGTGATCATTGTAATCTACCATGACACAAATATTTATAAAACCTTCATAACATTTTTTTTCTTATTATTGTTTGGATTGTTGCATTATGGGTATGTGTGATACAAATAGAAAGTGCGAATGAACACAAAACCTAACATAAATCATACGAAATTATTCAAGGAAAGAGAACATATGGGCTAACGTATTGCATTTGTAAAAATAAATAAATAAATAACTATGTAAATAAATTAAAAAATTCCCTCAACAAATAGTTTGAATCTAACCTACCTTTTTGTCTTGTCATTCTTCAATGCTAACATCCCCATGAATTACAAAATTATGTATAAACAACACAATAGTGAATGTCAAGCCCTCATTGTCTTCTATGGTGCAGTTTTTGCTTAATTACACTATCTTTTTGTAAGGTGGCATGTTTCATCAATTCCTATCCATAAATCACAAGAAAAAAAATTTAAGAAAAACCTAAAACAAAAAAAGAATTAAACAAAAAAAGGGGTAGGTTTCTTTTTCATAATCTTTTATTTGTGGTCCTTCCTCTTCTTCTCACATGCACACAAAAAAAATCAACATAGGGAAATGGGGTACCTTTTTTTTTCTTTTGATTTTTCTTTTGGGCTACTTTTTGGGAAAAAATCAAAATTTTCTTATCATTTCTTCTTCTTTTGTAATTTTTTTTTACTACTTATTCCTTTGTTGCAAACAAGGAAAAGGGGAGAAAGGGGGGAAAAATAAAAGGAAAAACATTAATAGGTTTAATCTTTTTCTAATTGTGATTCTTTTTTTTTCCCCAAAAAATCAACGAAAAGGAAAGGGGTGTCTTTCTTCTTTTAAATTATTTCTTATATTGTTACAAAAAAAAAATGAAGGAAATTTTATAATAAGAAAAAAATTAAAAGAAAAAAAGGGAGGAAAAAAACTTACTTAATTAATGTTTACATCAAAACACACACACAAAAAAATCATCATTTACATCAAAACACACCCAAAAAAAAGTTCATCACTCACATCAAAACACACCAAAGAAGAAAAAATTTAGTTGATCAACATTTGTAACAAAACAAACACACACACACACACACAAGGAAATATTGCAATATTTTCATATGCAACACATAAAATCTCAATAAATATAAGGATTTTAATGCAATATTGTGTAGGAATAATAAACCACATATGTTATAATCACAATATGTGCATTGGGTCTTTGGGGTTTAGCCTACAATATTTGCATATGATTTGACAATATGCATTGATTTTATTTTTTATGTTGCAATACCCTCATTGAGCCCACAAAATGCTTGTTCATTTTTTGGGGTATGTTGTCAACGCCTACATCAAAAACACAAAATTTTGACTAGTTTTTGGTGGCTTATCCAACAATACCCACAAGCGAACACAAAATATGCATCCACACACTTTTGAGTAATGATGGTTTTGAACAAATGGTCATAACCCATGTTGGGTGGTTCTTAGAAATTGGATGAAAATCATCATGATTTTCAAGCTAATCTCACCTTAAACCTTCACAATTATCATTGGATCCCATACTTGGGTTAGAAAACTGGGCACTTTGGTTTTCATTAAATTGAAAACCAAACATCGTGATAGCATGGTTGGTTCTTTTGTCAAAAAAAAATGATACCCAATTAAGGTAATGGGACCTTACTTGGTTTAAGTTTTTAACCTTCATGCATAGTAAATAATAAAAAATATAATCAAGTGACTATTTTATTTTGAAAATTTTGGGGGTGACACAAGGTATCCAAGGTTTTATACTTTTAAAAAAGTTTCATAAGCAAAACAATTCTTTTTAAAATTGGGTGGTTTAGGGTGATTAAGGTTCGGTTAAAGGTGGTGCCTATTTTTTCTTTTCTCCCTTCCTTTTTTTAATGGAAATATCATATTCACTAAAATAAATAAAAACCTAAGCTCGAGCTTGGGCTCACTTTTTTTTTTTTTTACACATCAAAAGTTACATTAAATTTTCAACTTGCATTATTAAGTTTTTTTTGTTTTTCGCCTTTTTTTTGCAAGTTGTATTTTTTTCTTATTTGTTGCATTGTTCATTATTTTGTCATGAGCATGAAAACAGCCAAGGTCCTACAAGATTTTTTAAGCAAAACAAAAACAAGGCAAGCTTAGTTCCAAATTCAAATTGTGAAACAAAATAAACAAAAACAAAAATCCAACAAAATTTTACTGCAAAGACGAAACAAAAATAGAACAAAAATATGACAAGAAATGTACCCAAAATTGATGTTGAACAAACTAAAAGTATTGGGGAATTTTATCTCTATTTATACCCTTTGGGCACCTAGATCAAAAAAGTTTCTTAAGAAGTTTTCAATTCACATGTTCGCCCATGTGCGCCCATGTGTGAATTATGAATGAACTAAAATTCAACTAAAAGTGAATTCAACTAAAAGTGAACTTAGATTTAACTAAAAATGAATTGAGAGCTAACTAAAAATGAACTAAGAGTTAATTGGAAGTGAATTAAAAATCAACTAGAAGTGAACAAGGATTTAACTAATAATCACCTAAGAGTCAACTAAAAGTGAACAAAAATTTAACTCAAAGTTAACTAAAAATGAGTTAAAACTAAACTAAAAGTTAGGTACAAGTTTATTACAAGTCATGAATGAACATTCAAATGAATGAACTCCATGGCATTGGCATTTGTGACAATGCTATTCATTGCTATTCATTCACGCACATGCTTTTACTCATCACCTACTTTTATCTACTCATCACCTTCTTATGTTACTTAATGTTTGTTTGTTGATGCCTCTATAGATACATGTTGAAGCTTTTATTTCATATTAGTCATTTGTTCATTCCTATTATTGTTTATTCATTGTCTCATTTTGTGGGGTACTTCCCCTTTCCTAGTTGTGTAGGTTCGAGAGGGAAGAAGTGGTTCATCATTGATATTGTAAATATTTTGTTTTCATATTTGTATGTACATTTAGTGGTTCAAAGGAGGTAAACCTTAAAGGAAGGATTATTTGTTTATGGTGTCCAAAGAAAAATTAAATCCTTAATCTTAGCACATCCCAAGGCATTAAAATTTGTCAAAAAAAAATCAAAAATGAGAAAATTATGGTTGTTTGAAAATAAGGGGTCAAAAACTCAAAAAGGAAAATCTCAAAACACTTGGAAACCAATAACCAAAGAGCCAAATGTTCCTTGGATGTTGTTTTGTTGCTTTTGGCATTCAAAGATGTTTTGTAGAGTTTAAGTTGGCATTCCCAAAGCACTTTAAATCATTTTAAACAAAGAAAAGATGAGGAAGTTATGAGCTTGAGAAGTAAGAGGAATTTAAGAGAAGAAAAACACGTTTTGTAACTTGATTTTTTTTTTCTTGTTCTTTTTTTCATTACTCCTTTGCCTTTGTAATTCAAACATGTTTGTAAAGCTTAAGTTAGTGTTCCCATAACATTTCAAATCATTCAAAATGAAAAAGAAATGAAACTTATATGGTAGATGTTTGGTTACCAACCAATGTTTAGTTACGGCCAGTTCTACCTATGTTTTTTTATGGTTTTGTAAATTGTGAAGTATGCTAGCACACAGTAGGCATGTCATTTTCCAAGTAATTTTTTTTGGTCTTTGTGCATTTTGGTTGGTTTTTTGTAATTTTTTTAAGTTTTTGTTTTTTTGGTCTATTTTTGTGATTTTTTAATTTTAAAAATCATACATTCTTTTCTCTTTCTATATTTTTATTTATTTTTCATTCACTTTTTGGCATTTAAAAAAAATTCATCTTTATTTTTTTAATTTCTAGTTCTTAAAAATATTTTGTTTTGTTATGTTGTGCAAGTTTTGCAACCTAAACAACATCTTTTTATTTTAATTTTTTATCCTAAATAATTAACAATTTTTTTCCATGATGAGGAGAAGAGATATGAGTTAATGATTTGTCATTTACCTTGCATACCATTAGTTTTCTAACCTTGTAAATGTTTTTTCTTGCCCAATGTCTTTTATATTTGTTAGATTGTTTTCACTAATTTAGGCAAAATTATTGTGATTGTTGTGGAAAAATTTGAAAATTTGTTTAAAAATGAAAATAGGTCGTTGGACATTTTTATGAATAAAATTGAAATGAACAATGAACCACCTAAGAAAATATTTGAAAATTTTTCAAACCCTTCAACTAAATCCAATAAAACTGCACAAACTAAAGAGGAAAAATATTTTTAAATCCTTAAACAACTACATGCATGTTATGCAACTAAATTTATTTTTTACAATTATTTTGGAAACAAAAGTTAATTTTAGTCATATAAGACAAGTTGCAAAATGGGGTTTTTCTTGTAGTAATACATGTTGTCCTAATCCAATGATTGTTGCAAATTCCAAACACAATTGAGAAAATGAATTATTTCATACTTTAAAACCAATGGAACATCTTTTTAAAAATGTGTATGTGCATCATGTTGTGTCAGTACCCATGTGGTGTCCCATTATTAGTCCAAAAATTAACACATGTAAAATATTGATTGATTTACATATGTATAAATTTTTAAAAATTAATTGATGTATTTAATTAATCCTGAAATCATATTAAAACAAATGTCATCCCATGATTCACTTTAGGTGACCACAAGTCTAAATTTTCAAATATAAGTTTTCATTTAAAAAAAATTTCCATTTGAAAAAAATAAAAAACACACATGGCATTACACTAATCAATCAAATTATTATTTTTAATATGTTAATGTTATATCCAATAACCTAGGTTTAACTAATGGTTGTTGTGTTTACAATTGTATGTTCAAAATGATTACAATTGTTGTTTGAAATGTTTATAATCATCATCTAAAAACATTGGAATCATATGTTTAAAATGACTAGAGACATGGTTGGACATAGTATGACTAGGACCTAGGTTGTGATTAATGGTGACAAATGACAAATCAATATGAACTATGCATACATGTAATCACATGTATCACATAAGATTTCAAATGTAATCATGGACGTAGTCATAAAATGGCATTTTTGTAGTATTAGTAAAGTTTTCATTTAAAATTTTTACTTGATTTTTTCATCCTAAATGTTACGAGTTTTCAAAATTAAATATTTCAAAGTTGTGAATATGTGCACTAATTCCATTATAAACAAAAATCTAAAACCATATTTTTCTTTGGATTGTGATGTTGATTATACATTTCATTATAAAATTGACCATTCATTGATTATGATATTCTTGGTGTGTTTCTTTCAAAGTTGAAAGGATTCAAATATAATTTTCAATTTTTTATCTCATTTTTAAAAAAAAATTCAAATGCATTCAAGTTGTATATAATAAAATTTGATCAAATTTTTTTTTAAACTAGTGGTTTGACACCTCTTGTGACAGAAAAAAATGAAGGTGCACTAATTGATCTTGACCACATGTATGTAAGAAATTCATTTAAGGATGATATTTAAAAGGAAACTAAGCCTCATTGAACTAGACTAATTCATGTGCATCAGGATTAAATACTAAGAGAGAACAATGGAAATTTGATTTTTGAAGACCATAGATCTTGAAATAAAGCACACAAATGAATGGAAATAAATAACATAAACATGTAAACAACAAAATGTATGCAAAAGTATGTTTCACATGTTTGAAACAAAATGTTGAGTGTTTCCATTGGGAATGTTTTTACCATATTTGCTTCCATTTCCATGCCCACCTTTCCTTGAACATCTTTGGAATCTAACTTTAAATCCCAAGTTGCACACCAATTTGTAATAAAGATGGTGTCACAAAAAGGAACAACACAATGGGACAAAGTTGTGTGTATTCTCCTATACACCAAGGGTGATAGGTATGTTAGAAAGAGATTGTCAATAAATTATTACAACTAAATCACAATCCACAAATATGACATGTGGGGTAGTTGCAAGATAGGGTGGCTCATTTTTTCATCACATTTGATTCTCTACATATTGTATTTTATTCAAACGTCATAAGCACATGGTGAAATCATCAATGTGACAAAAACATTTACAATTTGAAATTGTTAATTTGAATAAGAATATGCACATAATGATGAAAGTCAAAAAAATACACCAAAGATATAGTCGTGAACTTTCATAAAATTATTACAATAGTAGTAATTAATTTTGATTACTCTAAAAATGTGAATATTTTGCAGTGATAATAATTATTAACCATAAATAAGTAATTTCAAATTAGAAACACAATAATTTACAATAATTACATTCATTATTCTAGTTATAGTATAATTAATGTAAAAACCTTCGATCCCAATTTAATTATAATTTCTAACATATAAATAGCTTAAATATTATACAATTATTTATGATAATTCTAGTAAATGAATAATTTTTATTTTAAATAATTTTTTACAATAATAAATTTGATTAAAATCAATTTACTTTCATTTTTATAATTTTGTAAAATTATTAAAATTTTAATGTAATAATTACTATTGTAATAATAATTTGTCACTTTCAATAAAATATTATAGGTTTTACATAGCAATAGTTTATTATGATTCAATTAATTTAATTACAATAAGTACGTTAATTATTCACATTATAATAAAATTACCATAATAATTCTAAATGTTAATTTAAATTTAAAATATAAAATATTACTACTAAGTGAAATTACATATTATAAAAATTCTAGTTAATTTTTAACATTGTAAAAAAATTAATAATTAGGGAAAATTTTATGTTGGAAGAATAATTATTTATTGCAATCAGTAATTATAAATAATAGATCTATTATTTGACAATAATGATGATAATTAAATTAATTAATCAAATTACATTATGGTTAGTGTAAAAAGATTAAATATGAATTCTAGATTTTAGATTTTAAGTTCTAAATAATTTTTTGACAATTAATTAAATCACAATAATTCTATGATAATTATTGTACTTGTTTTTTATACACTTATGGATGATTCATTTATTGTCATCTTTACATATACCCTAATATGAAGCTAATATAAAATAATATTTTTTTCAAACCATGCCTAATTAATCCACGAGAATAATACATATATATACCATTATGAATGTGGAGTACATAATGTATACATAAGGTTTACTATATATAATTTTTAGTTACCATGACATAAAACACATGACTTACCTTATAAAAAATTAGTAACATACATAACCTAATGTATAAATACGTATTACTTATCATTTTTGGGTCATTTTTGCAACTAATGGGCCATATGAAGGCCTTGTAAGAGGAAAACAACATGAAAAATCATTTCATTGGAAGAATGAAAAACTTATAAATAGTTGTAACATAGTCATAAATGTGACCCAAAAGTGTGTGATGTGATTTTCAATCACAAATGTAACCAATGTTAGTTGTAAACAACAATTAGTTGCATGTAATCACAAATCATTCGATTATATTTTAGCCTTTTTCTACTAGTGACAATGTTTCTATTGATGAAAAGATCTTTTCTTTTCTTGGGCATCAAACTATCCTTGTCCATGTATATTTTTTCATGCATTGAAGTATAGAGAAAACTAGTTTTATTATATTAATTTTTTTTCAATGCTAAATGTGTTTTAATAGGGAGTTGGGTGAAAGGTCACATCCTATGTGAATAATGTTTTCTTGGAAGCTAAATCATTTTTGCTCACCATCTATCGGAGAACCTAGGGTTTGAATTTTTTGACAAATCATCAAATAACTTGATAGTAAAATCTTGTTATTGGGGTATTTCAAAGAGCAAGAACATATCTTCATCATTATGACTTTGTTGACTTTGACAACCTCAATAAATATTTGTTTTTTAAAACCAGAACCATGCATATATACAAATGTTTGTAAAGCATGGCACAATGGTTGTTGTCATGTTTACTAAATAACATTTGCAATTGAGGTGTCAACATAATATGTAAAACTATTCAACATTCGTTTTTTGCTTTTCAACTTGTAGTCATAGTCAAAAGATAGTCTTGTTGTGCACTTACAACGAAGACATTAGTCCCAATCTCAATGTCATCCATCCATGTGTGATCTATCATCCATCATTATGTTTTGTAATTGACCAAAGTAGTTCAACATGGGACACATCACCTTGAGAGGCTTGACTATAGACTATGTAAATTTCTAAGTCAACATTTCAACTAAAATTCAATTGTAGACCATGGGGGTGTTAAGAATATTCCATGAGCTCCAAACTATTTGGGATTCACCTTCATTTGTCCACCAAAAAAGTAGGCAGCTCAATTTACTTGGAAATTGTGAATAAGCTTATTAAATATTCAAAAAATTACAATTGAAACGTAATCGAAGATGACATCAAGTTGAAAATGAGTTAGTTGAAAAAAAAGGTTTTCTACTAGTGATACAATCGAAAATGGATGAAAGCAATTATTTCAAATTGAAACACACCTTAACAAATTAAGTTCCTTGAATGCATTGAATTGGCCAATAAATGTAAGTAATTCTTGTAAGTTCATACAAATTAAGCTCCCATGATTAAAACTTTTGGAGGGCATATAATTGGCCAATGTACATGTCAGTAATTCTTGCAAGTTGAAGCATTCACACCAATCAAGATTTTCAAGTGTACTCAGTGACCAATAGATGAAACTAATTACTTCAAATTGGAACATTTTAACAAATGAAACACTTTGAGCGCATTCAATTCCCCATGGATGAATGTACTTCTTTCACAATGTTTTCCAGTTGTAGAAGTCTTATAAATAAAAATTTGGAGTGCAGTCAATTGGTTAATAAATGAAGGTAGTTATTTCAAGTTGTAATGTTTTGTCAAATAAAGCTTTTGGAATGCATTCAATTAACCAATAAATGAAGATAATTATTTCAACTCGTAACACCCTTTCAATTCAAGCTCTTGAAGTGTATTCAATTGACCAATAGATGAAGGTAATTCTTTCAAGTTGGAACAATATGACAAATCAAGCTTTTGGAGTGCATTCAATTGGCCAATAGATGAAGGTAGTTCTTTCAAATTGGAACACCATGACAAATAAAACTCTTGAAGTGCATTCAATTGGCCAATACATGAAGGTAGTTCTTTCAAGTTGGAACACCATTTCAAATCAAGCTTTTGGAGTGCATTCAATTGGCCAATAGATGAAGGTAGTTCTTTCAAATTAGAACACCCTAACAAATTAAACTCTTGGAGTGCATTCAATTGGCCAATAGATGAAGGTAGTTCTTTCAAGTTGAAACACTCTGACAAATTAAGCTTTTGAAGTGCATTCAATTGCCCAATAGATGAAGGTAACTCCTTCAACTCGAAACAATATGACAAATCAAACTTTTGGAGTGCATTCAATTGGCCAATAGATGAAGGTAGTTTTTTCAAATTGGAACACCCTAACAAATCAAACTCTTGGAGTGCATTTAATTGGCCAATAGATGAAGGTAGTTCTTTCAAATTAGAACACCTTGATAAATAAAACTCTTGGAGTGCATTCAATTGGCCAATAGATGAAGGTACGTCTTTCAACTCAAAACAATGCGACAAATCAAGCTTTTGGAGTGCATTCAATTGGCCAATACATGAAGGTAGTTCTTTCAAATTGGAACATCCTGATAAATGAAACTCTTGAAGTGCATTCAATTGGCTAATAGATGAAGGTAGTTCTCCCAAGTTGGAACAGTCTGACAAATCAAGCTTTTGGAGTGCATTCAATTGGCCAATACATGAAGGTAGTTTTCTCAAATTGGAACACCTTGATAAATAAAACTCTTGGAGTGCATTCAATTGGCCAATAGATGAAGGTACGTCTTTCAACTCAAAACAATGTGACAAATCAAGCTTTTTGAGTGCATTCAATTGGCCAATAGATGAAGGTAGTTCTTTCAAATTGGAACACCCTAATAAATGAAACTCTTGGAGTGCATTCAATTGGCCAATAGATGAAGGCAGTTCTTTCAAGTTGGAACACCATTTCAAATCAAGCTTTTGGAGTGCATTCAATTGGCCAATAGATGAAGGTAGTTCTTTCGACTCGTAACACCTTGATAAATAAAGCCCTTGTAGTGCATTCAATTGGCCAATAGATGAAAGTAGTTCTTTCAAGTTGAAACACTCTGACAAATTAAGCTTTTGGAGTGTATTCAATTGGCCAATAGATGAAGGTAGTTCTTTCAAATTAGAACACCCTGACAAATCAAACTCTTGGAGTGCATTCAATTGGCCAATAGATGAAGGTAATTCTTTCAAGTTGGAACAGTCTAACAAATTAAACATTTGGATTGCATTCAATTGCCCAATAGATGAAGGTAACTCTTTCAACTCAAAACAATATGACAAATCAAGCTTTTGGAGTGCGTTCAATTGGCCAATAGATGAAGGTAGTTTTTTCAAATTGGAACACCCTGATAAATGAAACTCTTGGAGTGCATTCAATTGGCCAATAGATGAAGGTAGTTCTTTCAAGTAGGAACACCATTTCAAATTAAACTTTTGGAGTGTATTCAATTGGCCAATAGATGAAGGTAGTTTTTTCAAATTGGAACACCCTAACAAATCAAACTCTTGGAGTGCATTTAATTGGCCAATAGATGAAGGTAGTTCTTTCAAGTTAGAACACCATGACAAATAAAACTTTTGGAGTGCATTCAATTGGCCAATAGATGAAGGTAGTTCTCCCAAGTTGGAACAATCTGACAAATCAAGCTTTTGGAGTGCATTCAATTAGCCAATACATGAAGGTAATTTTTTCAAATTGGAACACCCTAATAAATAAAACTCTTGGAGTGCATTCAATTGGCCAATAGATGAAGGTAGTTCTTTCAAATTGGAACACCCTAATAAATGAAACTCTTGGAGTGCATTCAATTGGCCAATAGATGAAGGTAGTTCTTTCAAGTTGAAACACCATTTCAAATCAAGCTTTTGGAGTGCATTCAATTGGCCAATAGATGAAGGTACGTCTTTCAACTCAAAACAGTGTGACAAATCAAGCTTTTTGAGTGCATTCAATTGGCCAATAGATGAAGGTAGTTCTTTCAAATTGGAACACCCTAATAAATGAAATTCTTGGAGTGCATTCAATTGGCCAATAGATGAAGGTAGTTCTTTCAAGTTGGAACACCATTTCAAATCAAGCTTTTGGAGTGCATTCAATTGGCCAATAGATGAAGGTAGTTCTTTCAAATTGGAACACCCTGATAAATGAAACTCTTGGAGTGCATTCAATTGGCCAATACATGAAGGTAGTTCTTTCAAATTGGAACACCCTGACAAATCAAACTCTTGGAGTGCATTCAATTGGCCAATAAATGAAGGTATATTTTCCAAATTTTGGCATTGTGCCAAATCAAGTACTTGTAATTGTAAACAATAAGACAAATTATTTGGCAACTTTTGAATCATGCATTTTTTGAGGCACAACCACTTAACATTATTCAAATTTTTCCCTTGGATGAAATTTTTCACAATAGTTGGTGAAGCTTCTGTTAGGTCAAGCAACCTAAGGTTACGAAATCCCTTTGAGTCGATTTGGGACAACATAGGCAAATTGACACATTGTTTCAATGAAATGCCTTCTAAATTTTCCACCACCTATCACATGAAATGGAAAAAAAGGGATTATCAATATAAAAAAAACATTTCATCCTAATGCTAAATTTCATTAAAAAAACATGTATTTATAAAATCAAGATTCAAAGCTAACATTTGGTTTTGGACATTAAAAAAACCATAGGAAATTGAAATAAAATTATAGGATTGAAATAGTATAATGACAACCTCATCCTTTTGTAAAAAATAATTTGATTGATTTGATTTCCATATAAATCGATTCATAATTGGTAGTTCCATTGCAATATTTTGACCCATGTCTTGTAATTGTTCATGTATGTACAAGGTTCCACCTTCTATCCATTCGATTAAAGATCTATGTTGTAAAATTTGTAATCCAAATTTTGGGTCTAAATAATCTCCACTCCATGCTCGACAAATTGTACTTATTTTCAAACCACTAAAAAAACAAGCAATATCCAAAAACATATTTTGATGTTGCTTATCCAAGGGGAGATAAGAAATTTTCAATACGCTCCAAAGTTCTTCATTATCATTGCCCCCCGTGAAACTTTGTCCACTTTTTAATTTTCTCAATGCACCTTCCCACATTTCCAATTCTTTAGTATTGCACAAAAAGGAACCCAATACTTTAAGACTCAAAGGGAGCCCCCCACAAGCTTTTATAATCTTCATACATATATCTTTGAAATATTTTGTTGGAACATGATTCGCATTATTAAATGCATGGAACATAAAAAGTTCCCTTGCTTGCTCTTCCTCCAAAGATTTCATGATCACTTTTCCATCCTCACTTACATGAGATTTTAAAATTTGCCAATTTCGATCATTCACAAGTACTCTGCTTTTAAAAGTTGCATTCTTGGCACCCTTGTTGAGAAGTTGCAAGGATGTAAGGTTTTCCACCTTACCAACATCATCCACCACCACTAACACTTTCTTTGATATCATACATTGTCTAATTTTGTCAAGGTTTTTTTCATTCACATTTTCATCCTCGCATAACCTTTTGCCACACAAATCATGTAAGAGTTGTTTAATGACATCATTGATATCCTTTGATTTCACATTTTCCAAAAAGCTAGACTT
>Ga0209611_10009209_pt1 | contig 15042 bp, 13 predicted proteins | sample S1TSphgellanicum_3_FD_187693 | JGI IMG/M metagenome (GOLD analysis project Ga0209611, IMG submission 187693) | Host-associated microbial communities from peat moss isolated from Minnesota, USA - S1T2_Fc - Sphagnum magellanicum MG (SPAdes) (version 2) | ecosystem: Host-associated > Plants > Peat... | reverse complement strand
GGTGGGGGGGGGTTGCTGTTTACTTTCGTAGCCACCTTAGCCCAAACCTGTCACAGTGGAAGGAAGGAAGCCACGATTTTTATCTATGGCTACAGGTTAGCATGGGTGCTGCCTTTAACTTATTTGTCTGCGTGGTGTACGTTGCCCCTATTGGCTCTAAACACGAAAGCGAATCCTTATTCCAAAACCTGGTAACAAATATTATTGAAGTTCAAACTCTAGGAGGCATAATATTATTGGGAAAGGATTTTAATGTGCATATTATAGCACTACCAAATACCATTGACACTAACGACCTTTGTAAACTGTTAAAGGCACCTAAGCTTACTAAAACTAGGTAACTAAATGTTGTGGTTAAACGACAAAACTGCGATGTTAGTGTTGACGGCTAGGGCCGCAAGCTCTTGGACCTATGCTGTGATCTTGGGTTGTTCATTTTCAATGGCCGAACACTTAGGGACGAATAAAGGGAATTCACTTGCTTAGTAAATGGGGGGCGTAACACTGTCGATTATATTGTTAGCTCATTTGTAGTTTGGCAAGCTGCTACACACCTCGAGGTGATAATAGATGACACCCACTAGTGCGCGATGGGGGGAGACTCTGACCATAGGCCATTGTGCCTACAGTTGAACATTGATTGCAACTTTGTTAAACCACAACATACGACTGTACCAAAAAAATTCTTACCTAGGTTCAAATATGATAAATCAAAAGTTGAAGAGTATTAGCTTGCCCTAATAACGAGTTTTGGAAACTTATTGGTTATTGACTCGATTTGGCATTTGGGGGTAAACGGGTTAGTTGACCTACTATAACAATGCATGGGTGCTGTAGCAGAGTCTACTTTTGGCAACAAGCTTTCGGGAGGGAGCTGGAGAGAGAGACATTGCCATAAACCCTGGTTTGACACTAACCACCATATAACAAAATGTGAATTGAAGCTCTAACTAAAAGTTAACCCCAATTCGCACACCGCTAAACATTAGGAAAATAAACTTAAAATTTTAATAAAAAGGAAAAGAATTTTTTGGGAAACTACAAAAGCTCCACATATGTGTGCGTTTGCCAAGGTGGATGCATTTTCGTTCTGGAAAAAGTACTAGCCAAAAACACCCATTGTGGACAAGATTAGTGCAACTATGCTTTTGGAAGGCTTCCACGGGCTAGTTGGCCAATCTCCGCCACCCATACGGCTGCGAACTAATCATTTCGCTAAAATGACCGAACTTCCACCTAACCACACCCTAAACACAAATATCACACTTGCTGAATTATTTCAGGCACTAGAAAAACTACAAAGGAATAACGCTTCCGGTTTGGATGGTATGAAAGTTGAATTCATTTTGGATGCAGGAGAGCTATTACACATGCCACTATTGACAACATTCAACTGCTTTCTAGAAGAAGGTTTTCCAGAAGCCCTTTCCACTAGGGTGGTCTACGCATTCTTTAAAGGGGGCAATGCTTCCAAATTTGACAACTATAAGGGGATAATGGTTGGGCCTATCCTAGCAAAGTTGTTCGTTATGATCCCGGACAAAAGGTTGAACGAGTGGGTTAAACAACATGGGTTGCGTAACAAGGGTCAAGTTGGGTTTCGCAAAGATTACTACACTATTGACTAACTCTTCTTATTGCGAACTCTGATAGAACAGAACAAGGCAGAAAAGAAACCACTTTATTTTTGCTTTATGGACTTCAAAAAGGCGTTTGATATTGTGTCGCGTGAAGTGTTTTGGCAAGTGTTGGCTGGCCCCGGGGTGGAGGGACGCTTCTTGCAATGCCTGCAGGTGATGTATGCCAAGGATATCGTGTGCATTAACCACCCAAGCGAGGGTGTCACCTCTAGCTTCAAATGTCAACAAAGGTGTGAAGCAAAGTTGTCCTCTCAGCCCCATATTGTTTGGGCTATATTTGGATGCCCTAGAGGGGCGCTTGGATGGCAAAGAATATGATGCACCAGCCCTAACAGACATGCATGTATGCATGTTGCTTTTTGGAAATGACCTCGTTCTGACGTCGAAGTCAAAGGTGGGACTACAACAATAGTTAAATGCACTCCAGTAGTTTTGTGTTAAGCATGGACTTATAGTGAACGTGAAAAAAACAAAAGTCATGGTGTTCAATTCTGTTGACCCATGCCAAGAGTTTGTGTTCGAAGGTGACATTATTGAGCATGTGCAGACCTTCAAATACCTAGGGATCCTGCTCAAGACCACCTCGAACTTGAATAGTGCAATGGAACATTTAGTAGCTATTAGTAGGTGCTTATTGTTCGCACTAAACCATCGCCATGCGGAGCTACATATTATGGACGTTAAGTTATGCTACAACCTCTTCAACACGTTGGTGCGTTCCACAACAAATTATGCCTGTGAGGTTTGGGTGAACTCTAAGAAAATAGACGCTATTGAAATAGTGTATCGAAAGTTCTTCAAGTCCCTGCTTGGGGTGCCAAAAACAACCAGCACGTCCATCGTGCTGACAGAATTTGGCAAATTCCCCTTTGAACACTTTGCATGGGGACAAACGTTATTATACTATAAGCGTGTGAGCACGGTCATTAAAGACCGCATATTGGGAAAGGCATGGGAAGCCTAGCTCACTATGCTTGCTGCAGGAAAGAAATGTTGGGCTAGACCCATGAAAAAATGGCTATTCAAGAATCAGCCCCAGGAGGTGGCAGGTTTTCTACCTCTAGTTCAACCACCGTTGGAAATGGCACCTCAGCTTGCAACGACCTGTGCGCTCTAGGCAAGGACTACCCAACCGTTGTTAGGAACGATTCTTGGGACAACGCACATACATCCGACCCATCTAACATGGGTGAAAGGCTGGACGAAGAGCCAAATACTTTGGTGCAACTCACACAACATACGGTTGGGAGCTCAAATGGCTAAGTTGGCCGCGCTACAACTAGTGCAACCGGTTGGTGCTAAATTTACAACAAGAAGCCCGATCAACCAAGAGGCTGAGGCCCCATCCCTTCTAAGTTTTCCCCACACAATGTTGAGCGTAAAAAAGGTGAAGGATAATATGCGATTGGCTTTCATTGAAAAGCTTTTTACCAACTGTGAAATCGGGACCAACATGCAGACAAAATATTTAAGCTTCAAGGGTATGTCGTACGAGAGCGAAAACTATTTATGTGACATCAACTGTGTTTAGCTACAGAAAGTTCTGGTTTAATTTCGGTGTGGCAACACACAGCTTGAGGTAGTGTTAGGTGCATGGAAGGGCGTGCCATATGCAAAGAGGTTTTGTCGAGGCTGCGACTTGGAAAAGGTAGAGGATGAAGAACACTTACTTCTTGTCTGTCCAAATACACAAAAAGTTAGGGAATGTTTTTGTTCGGCCTTGCCCTTCACCCACACGAGCACTCTTGTTGGGCTCATGCAGATTATGAACATGGTCGCCTTGGTTAAGTTTGTAGCATGCTACCAGTACTAGAGGATAATTTGTCCTCCATGATCTACATTTTGTCTAATGGACTCTCTGGTCCCAAATGGACGTAAAATTGTAAACAATAAACAATATAGTTATTTAGAGATTTCCTTTTATATTTTTGTGTTAAATTAAGTTTTGTGCGCTTTTAAAGATATAATTGATTGTCAATTTTTCTATAAAGGTTCTAATTTTTTCATATTTATTTAGAGATTCTTTTTCTTTTTCCTTTTTTGGTTTAGGTTTTGTGCACTTTTAAAGATATTATTGATAATAATTTTTTTAATAAAAAAATTAATGTTTTATGTATATTTATTTAGAGATTCCTTTTCTACTTTCTTTTTAAAAAAAGGTTTTGTGTACTTTTAAACATATTATTGAAAGTGAAATTTTAAAAAAAGATTTCAATGTTTTGTGCATATTCATTTAGATATATATATATATATAATTTGTTTAGGTTTTTTGTTCTTTTAAAGATATTATTGAGAGTGAATTTTAAAAAAAGATTCTACTATTTTCTTGAATATGATATTATTGATCTAAGAATTTTTAGATAAAAATTCTTTTTAAAAAAATGATCAAACTTCTGACAAGTTTTATATTATTGTAGTTAATTACCTTGGTAGCTTTGACACTTCTTTGTTGAATAATTAATTGATTTTGAAATTTTCGTTTTGACAAATAAAATATTTTCAAAGATTCACAATTTTTTTTGTTATTAGGAATTTTTTTAAAAACAATTTCAACATTTATGAAAATAAGGATGAATGGTAAGTGATCAGGAAACAATTTTCTATTGGGTTTTAGTTCCTTAGCTAACCATTGTGGTTAGTTTAGTTGCTTGCTTCTTTTCTACTTACCTATCTACCTACCTACCAACCAACAACCCACAAGCAGGTTGTTATTAGGTAGGTAGTGAAAAATAGTCTTTACCTATGTACAAACATATTTACTTAACCTACTAATTACCTATTTCCCTACCTATCTACCTATATATGAGACCTATTTCCCACAAAATGATTAACCAAGGTGAAACCAAATAGTAACTCAGTTGGGGTTCATCCAAGACTTTTGGTAGTGCACTGGTCTAACCAATAATAGCCCTTTGTGAACACCAAATTAGGTAAGAAATGCAAAAGTTAGAGCCTCCCAAAGTGAGTGGGGTCTTTAAATTATCTATTTAATTTAATTTAAATATATAGAATTGGCTATAGAGCATTTTATTGGTATATATAATATTTATATAATATATATTTATAATTTACCTTCATGTATTTGGCAACTATTAATTTTTTCCTACAGTTGTTAGAATTTTTTTTATAATTAAAAAAACATTTGATGATTCTTTAATGTAGTTTTAAAAAAATATATATATAACCAAAATTGTCCCAAATAAGAGACTCAAAATACTCTTAATTTGTGTTGAACTTAGAATTGATGGGTTTCGTAAATTGAAGAACCATTAATTGAAAAATTATTAGTTTAACAAAGTGGAGCCTATCTTGGAATGGATAATGTGATTTAGTTTTTGAAAATATTCCTAGATCATTGGTGCAACAAAAACATTGTTTTTACACTAGTAGCATCATAATTAAGATGATTATAAAGTTAATGGTATTAATTTTAAATGATTAATAATATCTAATTTGACTAACATAAAAAAATTAGGTATGCATGTTTTGATTAAGAAAGACTAGTTATTTAGTCAAATTGAATATTAGTCAAAACACATGGTGGATGCTACATTTATAAGTTGTTCAACTTAACAAATGTGATTAAAATCAATCATCCACATATATCACATTGTGATTATAGTGCTAATTTTTTATTACATGGGGATATTAAAATTGAAAAAATGATATATATAATTATTTCAAAATCTTAATTACTAAAAAAATATAGTACAATTCTCGTTTTCTTAATTATTCTTTGTCATGGTCCTATTATCAAGTAATGTAGTTTGTTTGTTTTGTCATGTTGAAATCTTGCAAACCATGGCACTTCTTGTTGTGCTTGTGGTACAATTGGAAAACTTTCAATGAGTTGGGGTGCACCTAATTCATTTTACATAAGGTGCATAAGTTATTGCATATTAAAATGATTTGTCATTTAAATTTCAATAAATCAGAACTAAAAATTTAGGTGACTTAAGTTGTGTTTTTGGTATTGTTAGAAAGCCTTCAACAAGTAGGATTTCATGAATATGATTTCATAAACTTTTGATTTAAAATGCAAAGATATTGAATTTTCAATAATTTTTAAAAATAATAATAATAACACATGAATACCCAAATTTCGATAAAAATGAAAATTGGATTTTAAGGAATTTAAGGTGCAATATTGTGTTTTGGAATTCTTTCAATGAATACACTTTAAGGAGGTGATTTCATAATTTTTGGACTAAGGTGTAGGAAATATTGAAATTTGAAAAATGTTTTTCACTAAATACTCAATAATAAAAGAAAATTCCATTTTATTGTGAATAGTTTTCAAACTTAGGTTAAAGAAGTTTGGGTGTGCTTTTGGTGTCTATGGAAAGCCCTTTTAATGAATTTGTATGATTAAATGGAAATGATTTCATAATTTTAAAACCATGGCACTTCGTATTATTGAATTTTAAGAAAAAATTTCATTGAAAATTCAATAAAAATTTATGAAAACTCCATTTTAATGTGAATGCATTTTAAATTCAAGCCAAAATTAAATGTTGGGGTGAATTCTGGTTATTGTTGCAAAACAACCAATGAATAGGATTTAATGGAAACAATTGCAACCTTTTTTTTAGCCTAAGGTGTAAGAGATATTGAAATTTGAATCATCTTTTCTTAGAGCAAATTCCATAACAAGTACAAATTTGACTTTTAGTGAAAATGAAAATTGAATTTTAAAATTAAGCTAAAAATGTTGGCATGTGTTATTGGTGTTATTAGAAAGTGCCTAGTAATGAATAAGATTTGATTTTGTAGTTTTTTGACTTAAGGTGTAAAGTGAACCCATCCTTGGGTGCTACCATTAGGAACTACCTCAAAGAATGGTTAAAGAACAAAAAACAACCAAATTATTTTTCTAGGCCTTTTTTGTTAAATGTTTTCACAATTATTAAGTATTAATATTTCATGTTTATCAATTGCATGTTTTAATATATGGCTTAAAGTTTATTTGGAAATTTAAAATTTTGAGAATTTTTTTAAATGATATTCCTAATTAAAATGGCCCCTTAAAAAATCAACAGCCTCTTGGAAATTCATAACTAAATCATATTTAATCAATTAATTTCAAAATAAAAACTTAAAAATAAAATGACTTCCAAATTACCTTAGAAAAAAAATTCATAAATCATGTTCCAAATTTGTGTTCCTAACAAAAAAGTTCAAGGAAAAAAACAAGTGCTACATTCCTCAAACTTTTTTTAAATGTAATGATTAGGAACATAAAAAATACACAACATTCTTGATATTATTGAAATTTCAAAATCTATTGAACCTAATAAATGTATTCCAAAAAAAAAATTATAAAAATCTTCATTTAAGTGTTTCCTATGATTTTTCAAAGTTTGATGGGTCCAGGAAAGTTAAGGTGTGACGTTCCTAATGGTACCACCCAAGGACGGGATTGCCCTATAGGAGATATTGAATTTTGAGTAATTTCATTGTTAGAATTTCAGTAACACATGAAAACTCCATTTTTTGTGAAAACGAAATTTTAGTTTTAGACTTAAGCTAAAAAGTTGGGACATGCTCAATGAGTAGGACTTAATGGAGGTGATTTTGTAAATTTTTGACATAAGGTGTAAGAAATATTGACTTTCAACCATTTTTTGTTAGAAATTCAATAATAATCCAAAATATTAAATAAAATCTCATTTGAGACTTAGGCAAAAAAAAGTGTACCATTCAATATTACAACATGTGTTCAACCCAAAAGGCCACACTAATTTAAAGTAATTAAAAATGAGGACAAAAATTGATCCTTTGCCTTTAGAGTTTGAAAAGGTTATGAAAGATCCATTTGGTCCACTTGTAGCCAAATTTTAGATGTCTGCAAATGTTAAACTTTGAATACCTTTATTTTTACCTTACTTTTACACACCTTTTATCAAGTTACCTTACAATTTTGAAAGTTAGTGTGGCAAGATGTGTGAATTTAAGTTTTGGAAATCCAAGTGTTTTTTTGAAGCAAAATATTTATGAAGAGAAAGTCTTGAACTTTTCTTCCATATTTGATGGATGAAATTTTGAGTGAAATAACATGACTTGGAAATTTGGCAAGAAATGGAACCCATGGGTGTAATCACACTAACACATACCACAACAAGTGTAACTAATGTTTGGTTTTATGTACATCTAACATTTTTTAAAAAAAAATAAAGAACTCCAAATGGAATTGCTTTTACATAATGTTATTTTCAATGTATTGGTATATATATTCTAAAAGTTTGAAATTATTCTAATGAATCTTAAATACCCAAAAGCACTTTGAAAACACTATACCCAATATTTTTAAACAATAAAAAGGACTTGTAAATGAACTTGAATTTCTTTGAAAATGACATATTTTTCACAAAATTCATATAAAATTTGCATTATACAATAGTGCAATGAAAATTTTCAAGATTTTTCTAAAAACATTATTCAAAACATTTTAAGAATATTCCAAAATAAGTAGCACATAAGTAATTAGCCAAGGGGGTAAGTGGCTCATGTTATCCCATTTGCACCCCCATTAGTTCCATTAGTGCAATATGGAAATCACTCATAAATCCATGATTGCACTTTCAGGAATTCTTGGAATTGCACAATTTAAAGTTTGAAATTAGCATTTGGTTTTCAACAATACAACCAAACTTGAAACACATGGTTCATTTTTTTGTTAAGGAGGTAATGGGTTCAAACTTGTTTTTGTGTGGGGCACCAAAATGTGTTTGGATACACATTCCCCATGTGTTGATTGGCACTAAAACCCAATTTCAAAGAACATGAATAGGGTGTGGGAGGAGATTAGTCCATGGTTTAGATAGTTAGGTTTGCACACCTTATTGATAGAATATTAAACCTTTATAAATGCATTGACAATATCATCTCATATTCTTACATCTTGCCCCACCCATTTAATAGTGAAATAGTTGAAAACTACATATTGGATTGTTTGTGGTTTTATTTGGTTGGATTGTTTGAAGGTCCAAGTACCTTAAGGTATGTTGAGAGGTAAGAATCTAGAAAGGCAATAATAAATTACAAAACAAAACCCCAATTGAAAAGCCATATAAGAGATTTTGCATGGTTGGTTCCCTTTTAGGTTTTGAACCTTAATTTTATAACCTATACTTCCATACATTTGCACTTGCTTATATGTTCATAATGCAAATTGTATATGAATTTTGTATGGGTATAAGAGGCCCAATGTGTTTAATAAATTGTAGATGAAGTGTGCTATGTGAATAACACAAAAAGAAGTGGGCACTTCAATTTTGGCATAAAAAAATGGGAGTATAATAAATTTTGCAAGTTAAAAGGCTATTCAAAGGGTAATAGAAAAAGAAGAAGCTATAGTCTAACAAGCTACAAACACCTAACCAAATGTAAGCCATTCATTGACCAAGTTCATTTGTTAATATAAAGTCTCATTCATATTTTCACTATTGTTTGTTTCTTTGAATAATTTTCACAATTTTTTTGTTTTTTACTTTTATCCCTTCTTGTTTTGTTTCTTTGTTTTCCTTTTGGATTTTTTTTTCAACCAACATTATGGTCAAATCTTTGTTCAATGGAAGTTGTTTGTCATTATTTTATAAATGTTGGAAATTTGAAAAGCTAATGGGGGAACGATGGTGATCATTTGATGAGCACTTTTGTTTTACAAAAGCAATCCATGGATTTGTAAAATGAAGGTGGTCATCAAGTTTTATTTTTTCTAGAGGTAGTCCATGGACGGCCTTGGTCTTATATTTGTTTTGCAAAATTGGCAATCACTTTTGTTGGAAAAACAACAAATGATTTGATCTTGCAAGGAGCTACCTTGGGTTTCTTTTTTGTTCTACAATTGCAACAAGTGTTTAGCCTTGGATTGCACGTTAGCCTTGGGTACTTGTTTTACATATGCATTAAACCTTAAAGCCTTGGTAATTTTTTTTAATTTGTAGAAATGGTAAGTTCCAATATATGGATTTGCTATTTGTAGAGTTGTCATGAAATGAAAATTGTAATTTTAGCTTGAAATGAAAACTTAGATATATGTTAAATTATTGTTTATTGTTACAATTAAAGGTCAATATCCCATATGATAGGAATTTGGGATTTTCAATAACTATTTATTTTGCAATTGTTTTGTCTAATTTTAAGCAAATGAGTGTCATGCTCATGCATTTCAATGAAGAAAAGTCTTGAATGATTGGCAATTTTGTTATGTTTGGGGGTGCATGACTATGCATCATAATCAAATGTTACATGCCAAAAGATTTTTTAATCTATTGGAATTACATCATATTTAGTAAAAGACATTCATTTGTCATGTTTAGAGGTATCACATTATCCTCCATTCCACATTATAAATGAGGTAGTTGGGTACATTGTAATCCAAACTTAGAAACAATCTTGCTCATATTTGTAAACATGTGGTATGTAATAGTCAACCTACACATAGGTCTAAATTGCATCATCATACTTGTCAACTTTCAAACTTATGCAAATATAAACATTTTAGGTTGCACTATGTACATGTGTGGAAAGGCCACTTTAGACAACGATTCAAAGAACAAGGTCTAATGAAATTGAACATTCTTATTGGTTAAGAGTTTTAAATTGGTCACAAGGCCTTTAGACAAGGGTCTAGGACCAAGACAAATGAAATTGTGATTTAACTTACATGGCATCATTTTGGAAAGAAAACCAATTGGTGTAGACCAAAAGAAAGAGCTTAAAGGAAAGCTCATGGTTTGGAGAACCAAAGTGTAAATTAAGGTCCAAGGTTGTTCATGTTTTTTTTTTTTTTTTTTTCACAGTTTTTTTTACCCTTGTTGTTCAAATTTTATGAAAATGGAAAACATGCTATGGATTGAGGACATTGTTAAGAACACACCAACTCCCCCATTTTTGACCAATTTTAGAATTGACATGATTGATTATGTGGATCCTCACAAGGCAGTATTAGAAGGAGTGCATTTTCGGCTTTCCAAGTGCATGAGATGGAGTTGAACTGAAATCTAATAGGGTAGAAAGTGAACGGTTGAAGCACCAATTTTCACAAGTGGAAAGAGATTTGGATTTATAAGAGATCACTAAACTGGTTTTTATTTCAAACAAGAAAGCACCAAGGAAAAAGGTGATTGTGGTGAAAGATGAAGATGAAGAAGTTGGAAAGAAGATCCATTGTGTGTAGTAAAAGAGAAAAAAACAAACAAAAAAAAAGAAAACCATGAAAAAAAGGAAGAAAAAAAGAGAAAAAACCAAAGGTTAACCTATTCCTCACACATGTTAATCACACATTTTTGATATTGGACCTTCAAATTGGACCCCAAGCCTTTAGACACATTCATTATACCATAAGAAAGAATGTTTTTTTATTGTGAAAAAAGGTCCAATTCAAGGTTCAATTTGCTTCAAATTGGTCTCTAGGCTTTTGGTCCTTGGACCCTTGTTTAAGGTGGCCTTAAATCTACATTTCTAGAAGTTGAAACGTTGGGCATTTACTTTCAATTATTCTTGTACTTTGTGAATATGGACATATATTTTCATTTTGAGTAATAAAAACATGCAATAAATAGATATGTTGTAATCAAATTAGTCATATCAAACAAGCCATGTGACACTTTTATATTAGCACACACATGTTAGTCAAATTAGTCACAACAAACATGCATACCATATTAGCTAGAAACTTAGTCATTTCAATCAAAATAAGCGTTAGACACTTTTTGTCAAAATAGATACATTACTAGACACTTAGTCAAAACAAATTTAGTCACATTTGTATAAAAATTGATTAGTATGTTTTGACTACAACCATTTTTGTCTCTTCTCTTATATGATTGAAGTTAATAAAAAAAACCAATGTACAAATACACATTTATAGTAATGAAAGGGTCTTCCATTTACAAAAATTTTAAATGTAAACTTAATGATTCTTTGAAAAACCAAGAATAGGCAAACATTAATTGCATTAATATGAAAAATTGTGTCCATGGAAACTTCATTACCTTGCAACTAAGTGTTTAAGGCAATTAATGTGCAATTACACTACAATTATTCGATGGAAATATGGGGAATTAAAATTCACGGATTCCTACTATAGTTGCATGTTAGTTACAAGATGGACCCCTACACAAATGTAATACACACCATATATACACTTGTGGTCAACCAATTACATTTTGAGTTTGTGGGCAAGTTACATGAGAGTTGTAAGTGGCAACTACTGTACAATTAGCAAAAATGCAACATTGATGGATATAGTCACGCCAAGTGTATGCATTATCATTATCCATTAAATCTGGAACTTTCAATTCCTTTGTAACTAGTTGTCAACTACCATGCAATTACATGTCCATTGCAACTAATGTACAATTACATTTCAACTTCTTAGGCAAATTTCAAATTTTTGCAAGATATGTGAAGCCCTATGACACATGGTTATAGGTTTTTATAGATCTTATGACTTCCATTTACAATTATTATGCATTTATGCCTGGTGTTTAAAAATATAAATAAAGAATAAGAAAATGGTTATTCTTTTAAATTTTAAGTTTGTTGGTTTCTTATGAAACAACTAAAAGACATATTATATAACAATCTTTTGCATTTTGGCTTTTAGTTTAAAAAAGAAACAATCAAGGTCGAAAAAAATTCATTTTCATTTATATAACATGAAATGAAGGTAATTATCTTTTTGTTGTTCATTTTTTTGTTTGAATAATTTTTTTAATTGATTAAAACTATCGAAGTCTTGTTCTTGATGATTGTGTGAAATTATAAAAGTTTTTAATTTTTGGGTGTAATGAATAGAAATATTCAAATTCAACACCCATCTGATATATTAATTCAATAAGTCTATCAATCAGTTAGTCAGTCAGTGACACGGCTATACCCAACTGACAGCTGATGGACCTGGCACAAGTGTGAACAAGACCTAGATGATAGAGTCCAACTGTGGGCTGTCTGGGTGCTCTCCTTGCAGTGCAAACGTTTTCTTCTTATTCTCCTCTCCCGTTTACGTTTCTTCTCCCTTTCTCGCTCGCGCACTCTCTCGCTCTCTCTCCTCCCACGGTCGTAATAGCCTACAAAACTCAACGGATCCGACGAGTTCCTTCAGAGTTTCTGTAGTTTTTGTTTTCTGTTGCGGGTTCCAAGAGCAGGAGTTTGTTTGTTGCACATTTGTCAGGGACGACATCGGCGTTTTCCTCGACACCAGTCCCCCTCAAGCACAAGACCTTTATAAGTCCGATACTCATCATTAGGTTCACCATCACTTTCAAAGAATATTGATGAGAGGGTACGATCTGGGATATCCATGTTGTTGGAATAAGAACCAACATTCAGATTGAAGAAAATACTTGAGTGAGAAATATCCAGGTGTTGCTTTGAAGATTTTGCCTTGCTCATTATTTCATGACCTGATGCACTTTTCTAGACTCCTCCTCTGCCTCCTGCTGCATCTTTTCTATCCAACATATCAACTGCAACATCACCCACATCTCTCACCCTATAACTCTCCTCTTATCTAGCAAATTCGTTAAAAGGACACCTATCTATGGTCATAAAATCAATCAAGCTGCTTCATTGAGAAAAAAAACAAATAGGGGATGCCAAAAGAGAAAGACAAAGAGAGAAATAATTTGTAACATACCTCTGCAACTTTCTTCTCTAATTTACTTGTGAGATGATCCTCCAAAGTGATAATGACAGGGTCCTGAGAAGCCACAAATGCATTCTCTTTGATGGCAGATATACATTTGTCGAATTCCACCGGAGCTGTCAAAGTGCTACAGTTCCCAAATTTTCTTATGAAGATTATGACATAAGATCATTGCAGCTGCTTTATTTTGGAAACAACTGACGAGGTCATTAAGGTCTGGAGTAGCAGATCTTTCGCCTCATTTTCTTGACAACATTATATGACATAATCTTCTGGTGATGATCATACACTTGCAATTATAGTTACCAAAATGCATGTATGAAATATGACTCTGCCACCCCTGACATTAATGTTGTGGAATGGTTTCACCTTGCCCCATTATGTTGGGTTATCTAATGGGCCCACCTAGGATGCTACCCAACACAGTGGGCAGGGCTTGACAATTCCATAGTACAAGATGGTGTCAGGATAGAAGGAAAGAATCAGAAAATCTAAGGTTTCAACAAAATTGAGCTCATTCAACATCATGAACTTCTGTGTCTTTCAGTGGTTTGCCAAGCAGTTCCTAAACTGAAAACCCAACACTTCCATGAGATTGATCATTCTTTGAATCGGGAGAGGTAGTAATAGAATCTCAAAAATTTTCTACATTTAACAAGGCAACATACTTCCCATGAAGAACTTGGATGTCATCTTTGGTAGAATTTGGCCACAAATCAAGCTCAATAGCATGCACTCCTTGCTTTAATGCTGCTTTAATAAGCTCCACACTACACTTGCTGTTGAGTTGATTTCCAGTGAGGTACGAGTTATGTCCTGTGTATATGAAGTAGTGTGCCAACGGCTTTGTCATATCTTGATGAACCTGCAAACAACAAACAAACAAATTGGTCAATCTTCAAGCTATGAAAAACAACAGCAACATTTCACCCATTTCATAATCCAAGTCAAATCTGATCTTGCAGAGAAGAAGTAGCAGCAGCTTCACTTATATTATTGTCTTGCACAAGAAATTTTAGAACTATCTCGACCGCATGTCCATCGCAACCTGGCAGTAGCAACGGGACCGTGACCGCGAGCAGCACGTAGAGGCCCATGCCCGGTTGACAGACTTGGAGCGGCAGTAATAGCGAGACCACGACTGCGAGCAGCATGCAGAGGCCCGTGCCCGGCTGACAGACCAAGAACAACAACAAAAGTGGTGCCGCAACCGTGAGCAGCAGGCGGAGGCCCGTGCTCGGTTGACAAACCAGGAGCGGCAGGAGGAGCGGCGCCATAACCGCGAGCAACAGGCGGAGGCCCGTGCCCGGCTAACAGACCAGGAGCGATAGCAATAGCGAGACCATGACCGCGAGCAGCACATGGAGGCCCGTGCCTGGTTGACAAACCAGGAGCGGTAGTAGGAGCGGTGCCGCGGCCGCGAGCGGCACCGACAGGCGCGGGGTGAGCAAGATTTGCACATAGCAGCCTGTGTCCCCCTTTTAGAATTTGATGAGGCCATTGTTCCGGTGCTTAACATAAGGGGTAGGACAGCTGAGTGCCAACATTGCCGAGCTATGATTTGGCTTGATGAGGTTTCTCGGGAACACGTAGACCTTTGCTGTGCTAAAGGCAGATCTTGCAGTTGTGAGGCCCTCTTCCCCATTCCTCCTCCTCAACCATTGCGGGACCTGTTCACTTCTGAGCTTGCCCCTGGTGCACGCCTCCCCCTTGTCACCGTATCTTTTCGCAAACACATTCGGAAATACA
>Ga0209611_10009208_pt1 | contig 15042 bp, 16 predicted proteins | sample S1TSphgellanicum_3_FD_187693 | JGI IMG/M metagenome (GOLD analysis project Ga0209611, IMG submission 187693) | Host-associated microbial communities from peat moss isolated from Minnesota, USA - S1T2_Fc - Sphagnum magellanicum MG (SPAdes) (version 2) | ecosystem: Host-associated > Plants > Peat... | reverse complement strand
TAGTGATTTTTCTAAGCTACAAAAACAAGGGAGACGCAAACCAGTGTTGGGTGGGTATCCACTTTGTGTGTAACCATCCATGATTCTGGTTAGTAAGTATCCAACTGATACTGAGTCTGATTTTCAGAAGCAAAACCAGAATTGGAACCAGATTTTTTTAAAAAAAAATCCAACCCCAGAACCAACACCCAAATGTTCTATTTATGTGTGGACCTCAAAACGGGAACTGAGATATATACATGTCTCTGAAAAAAGTGATTAGAAGCAGGGGTCAATTCTGATCCTATATACCAGACCAGACTGGAATAGACCCAGTTCCAATTTGTTTTTTAAAACTGGAACTGGAGTTTCTTCATCAAAGTAAAAACGCACCCAACACTGGAGAAAACCGTTGAATGACTATTCATAACCCAGAAAACAGTGGGCCAATTTCACTTTCATCATTGGACTAAGTACTGGAGCCTCAAGCCAGTTACCGGGCATTGCCGACAGTAATGAGATTTGACACGGTCTCTTTTCACCTAAATAGAAAGTGGCTAGCACACTTTCATCCAAGAAGTGAAGTTTGTGGAATCTTGGGGCCAATGAGAGCTCATGTTGACACCTTGTGCTGACTAGAAGGTCACTAATGGAATGAAGCTCGAAGGTTCTGGCTTATAACGTGTGACTTGATAGCCAACAGAGCATCAAGATTCTCATCATCATTGCATAGCAGGTTTTGTCAAGTCTTTGCTGAATAATTTAATTTTTAAAATTACATTTTGATACATAGAATTTCCCTGAATAATTCAAAAGATGCTTCATTTTCCTTCACACAAAAAATTCTTTGAGAATAATATTATTTTTGAAAATTTCAGCATGTCTAAATATACTATAATATTTGTGGAACGTGCTATTCAACTAGGCTACTTTTCTATATTTTTAGAATACTTTGCCTTTTGTTTGAATTTCATATTCGAATGACTGCACTTTTCCAGCCATGTATTCTGTAGCAAAATGGCCAATAAACTGAAAGTTTGTCAACAGTTCAGAACTTTTACAGGGCTGCCCATGAACTTATCAGCAGGCAAAAGTTTGCATCTTCAGTCCCTCACCACCAAAATTTTCAAACGTGTTGTCCTCAGATTTGGAGAAAATTGAATTGGTGGTTTTTTGGGCAGAAATGAGATTAAGCTATCAAAGCTTGCAAGAGACCCACCAATTGTAAGGAGGTCCAGTAATACTATATCTTAAAATATGTCACTTTCCACTTCCGAAGTCCCTGCAAAAGGTGCCTACTAGCTCATTCTTCCTTTACTTGGTGTCCACATATATGATGGACTACCGTCAAATAATAGATAATTGTACTAGGGCACCGAGGGCATGAAACCACGAACATTGTAATGCTCAAGGATGCTAAAGGTATGGTCAAGCCCAGCCCTTAATGTTAATGAAGTGTCGCAAATCACAAGTATTTCTAACATTGCAAGTTATCATCAACTTCCTAAACATTATTTTATCATGTTCTCATGTGATGTGATTTAAAAATTAACATTGACATTGTTATTCAAGTTTGCAATTTAATCCACACCTACAAAAATATTCTTTGTTGTTTTTTTTCTGAAAGAGGATAGACAAGGATACATTGTAAACATTGTCATTTTGTCAAACTTTAGTTAGCATCAATGTGAGTCTCTAAATTTTACTTTTTTTCAAAAATTTAATGTTAATTAACATTGTAAGTGTAAACTAGTGGCTAATTTAAAGATTCTTAACACTAAATTTAACACTGGAACTAGCACCAGGTGTGACCTACCTAAAGATATGCATGTTCCAAACATTTTATATCATTCTTCTTCTTGGCTCATCCTAACTGAAGTAACCGGTTTTGATGTCCTATGCAGCAACAATAGCTTGTTCCACCAGGCTCACTTCATTTGAGTACGAACAACAGCCTGGTGGGATTATGTGACTCAGTACCTACCAGAGTCGTAGCACCGCATACCTATTACGATTCTTATTAATTATATAGTTCATGGGTACACTCACAACTTTTTTTCTTTTTTTTTTCAAAGGAGCCATATTGATTGGCCCATTAGCAAATTTCTTTGGAACATTGGGCATGCCCCAATAGAAGCACCTCTTTTGGATCCCCAGTTGCAAGATAGAAACAAATGCGATCCCCCCTGGAGTCCATCTTTGCATTTTATGAGCATGGGAGTTGAACTTTGGGCAAACCATAGGGGATAAAACAGAGGTGTTACCATTTGGAACATCGTGGGGAATATATTTGAGAGCAGTTTGGGAATAAGGAGAAAAAAACAAAAAATCTTTCTCCCGGCCCACCCACTCCTCAAAAAGAAAAAAAACTGTACAATTCATGAGTGCATGCTGAGACTTCCCATTGGCTGCATGAAATTTCTCTTACCAAAACTGTTCATCACCATTTTTCGCCTGGGCTAACCACCTTCCAAGAGCTCAGGTACCTAATAGGTGACCCAGGGCCAGAGTGAACCAGCACCCACCATGCACCAGTTCCCTGTTCTGTCCACTGGATGGGCTGCGTTTCTTTTTCGGCGTTAGTTGGGGTTCATCACAATCCATTTGTTCTTGTTGCTAATCACTGTACTTTATTTTATTTTATTTTTTCCCGTTCTTGGCTGGTTTTTCCTTGGACCTGACCTAGCACATAGCTACCCTACTCACCTTCCTACCTTCATAAGTATTGCACAACCTTGGTACCTTATTTATTATCCCTATAATGACATATCTATCTTCTTAACCTAGCTATTATACTAACTACCTACCCTACTAACCTAACTACCCTATTAACTACATATCTTATTGACTTCACTTCCTTACAGCCCTAGCCACCATACTAACTAGCAACCTTATACACACAACTACCTTATTGACATAAGTACCTTACAAACTTAACCACCTTAATAAGGTAGCTTCTTTCCTACATATTAACTTGTCTATCTACTTAACTACCTTGCTAGTGTAACTTCCTTCCTACCTACTAACTTGCCTACCTACATGCCTACCTACCCCAATAACCTATCTACTTTACTCTTTGAACTTTTTTTCTACTTATTGACCTACCTACATATATACCTACTTACTTACCTATTCACGCACCTTCCTACCTACCACTATGTTCACCTATCTATGTTTTTTACATAGCCAAATACCTAATTAATTATTTATTCACTTCTCCCACACCCCTGCCCCCTTCCAATCCTATCTATCAAAATATTACGGTTTGCCCTATTTCATGGATGACAAACATACGTCCCCATATATAGGTAATACAAATAATTTATAGTGGAAACAATATCATAATTGCAAGTATTGCATTTTGCACTCGTCAAACAATGCGCATTAATGATCATTATGTGGGTTGCTACATGGGGCTTTAAACATTGTGGGTTTAAAGTACAATGTGGGTATTGCATATGTGAACATCTTCAATGATGGAGGGTTTAATAACTTAGTGTGGGTATTGTCAAAGTTTGTTTTGGTATATGGGTTCATAATGCAAGTATTGTTTGTGATGTACATTGGAACAATAGGTATTTTAAATCATGATATGGGTATTGCAATGGGAATTCCAAGTCATAGTGTTGATTTTAAAAGAATTGTGTAGGTATTGCATTTTGGGATTTTTTTCAATGATGAATGTTTTTATGATTATGAATTCTCTTGGTGCAAGAATTTGTCCTATTTCCATTCAATCATGGGAAAGGTTCCAAAGTCCCATTCCAATCATGTCCAAAACCCCACCAAGTCCTTTTTCTCAAACAAAGACTTGGTGTGGACATCTAGGATACACTATGGAGGGCAAAATAAAGTGAATTGACAATTTGTTGATGTTCCATATGCTTACATCTTGGAATTCTTGGAAGGTGAATGAAGGGATATGGACACCCTCATGGAATGGAATGGAATGTTTAGAAAAAAATTTCAAGCCAAAAAGATGTTAAACAACTAACTATAAAAAATCACCTCGAGCATAAATAGTAAACATTTATGGCATTAATATTTTTAATTTCCTTAACTCATATACCAAAAATGTAATCATTTACATTTCAAGTGTTTTTTGGTCTAAGTATTAGTGCAAGTATGGACCAAAGGACTATTGGGAAGATTCAACCCATACTCGATCTATTGCACAAGGATGTTTAGCATCATTCTCATTCAAATGTCTATACTTGATGTGGCCAAAATCACAATTTATCATAAGGCCCATACACAACCTAATGGGTCATTTGCACATGGTGAACATGACCCCAAATCCATTTTTTATATGTTTTGTTATGCTCCACACATGTCACAAGCATTGAAAGACCACATATGGGCCCAATTATGTTTAGGTTACACAACCAAACAAACATAAAGCAATTTGGTGGGAATGTGTGAATTCAAACGAAAACATGACACAAGATGATTTCATTAAGCTTCAAGACATTGCATATTTGGATGGGAAACATAAGAAGGGGAGTTGGCATTTACACATTAACCCTGGAGTTTTAATTCGATCTTGGGTTCTCCAACATTTAGAGGATGTGTTTTTTTTGCAAGATGTTGGTGAAATCAATAGGATTCAAGTTTTATTTACCATAGGTATTCAAACATCAATTGAATGTGAATCCATGCTATCATATGGCCACAATGGTGCCATTTTTATGGATGCCACATTTGGCACAAATGACATGAAACTCCATTAATTCACCTTGATGTGTTTTGATGATCATTGCATAGGTGTCCTTTTAGTGTGGATCGTTACAAATAGGTAAACAGTTGAGGATTTGATCAAATGGTTGAAACCATTAAAAAAAAAATGTTATCACACATGCCACATTGGAAACCATCATGTTTTCACATTGACAATGCATCACAAGAATTGAAGGCATTACAGTTAGTTTTATACCTAGTACCTACTTTATATTTATTTCCTTGGATTTTTTTTAGTATCTTTCATAAAAATTTTGATTACTTTTTTTAAAAATTTAACTACTTTAAATGCATTTTATGTTGTATTGACCCCATCCATTGATGGTGATTTTATTACATATGTATCCCTATTAAGATCATATGGGGTATGGACAAGGTTCCCATCTTCCTTTGTTGTTGGCATGTTTTCAAAGCATGGCGCTTACATGGTACCAAAAAAATCAAAGATGTGGACATGTGGGGTGCAATCCTCCAAGACCTTCATGATGTGATGTACATGTTCATTAATCATGGAAAAACAATTGATGACTTCAAAAAGTGTGGGAGGGTTGCTATGAGAAAAAACCTTCACAAACATAAGATTGGTGATGCATGGACAAATTACTTTTGGACTTATTACCATCAATTTAGTAAGTGATAATGTTTGTCATGCTTTAGTATTCAAAACTCTTTTGTAATCATGTTATTCACCCTTGTGCATTGTGTTTATGTTTGCAAAATTATGGATGGCGGGTGTTCAACAAGTGCCCCATTCCAGTTAAAACACCTGGGCAAACATTGAATCATATTATGGTGTGTTGAAATATTGGTTTTTTTTTACACAAAAAGCTTTAGAAGGTGTAGGATTGATTGGTTCATGTGGTGATTAACAACAACCATTGCACATCACTACATGCACACATTGGAAATGAAGAAAAAAGGTTTCATAAAAAACAAGGTTGTGGAGGTCATTGTTACATGAACTGTGGAAAAGGCAACCTTTCTTCCATTCACCCATGTGTACCAACCAACCTTTGAAAGTGATGGAGCTTGGGGTGTACGGAACCAACGCCTTCCCAACATCATTTATGCGATGAAATTCCCATTCACCAAAATATTTTGTTGCACATACATGTGAAAAGGCATTGCTAGGGAACATGTGTAAACACCAAATTGTGCTAATTTTCGCATGCACAAACATTACTTAGGAGGATATAATTCACTATTATGGAACATGGTATGGATCGCATCATAAAGGGTTAGGTCCCACGTTTATGGACCCACGACATATTCCAAATGATATGGAGTCCAACGATGATGGCAAAGATGAGCATCTTGAAGGTGATGATGGGATCATGGAGTTCGATGTGCTCAAAACCATGGAGTATAGTGATCTCCCTATGGGTGGCATTGTAGGGTTTAGTGAGACAATAAATTCATCAAACCCAATGGAAAGGGCTATTGCACAATCGGTCATTACAATGCAAGAGATCACAAATGAATACAAAAAAAGTAATGTGACACTTTGTGAACATGCCACCTCACACATGAGAGTATTAACATGTAATATTTATAACATGCACCTCACAAAGGTGAATGCATTTTTACACCTAAGATTGGTGATACACCGTGTAGAAAATGGATTGGGAAATAATGTCAAACGGCTCAAAGATTGGCTTGAAACAATGTTCAATCACACGAATGTGTGCACTAAACAATGTCATGAATAGATGTCTCAATTATTAATAATGATTGTTGCCATTGGTACTAAGAAATTTGTTTTAGTATCAATTTTGTATTGAGGAAACCACAGCCCAAATTCATTGAACATCATGCATTCAACAGACACATTAAGTCTAATATGCCACAAAAGTTATTATTATTTCCAAGTAATAAACAAAAAAATTTGAAATGCAAAAACACAAGGATAATGTTAGTGCTTAATGTAGGTATTGCAACTAGGCCTGAAAACTCCAATTGTTAAATGTAAATAAGAATGTAGGTATTATAGTTGGTAAAGGTAAATACAAGTGTGGGTATTACAACTAGGCCCCAAAATTCTAGTTGGTAGAAGTAAATATGAATGTAGGTATTACAATTAGTCCCCAAAATCCCAGTTGATAAAGGTAAGTACAAGTGCGAGTATTTCAACTAAGCCCAAAATTTTAATTAGTAAAGTTAAATACAAGTGCATGTATTGCAAATTTAAATGAAAAATCAACCTTAAAATACCCACATGCAAGGTTACTTCAAAATAACTCATCTAAGTGGTTTGGATACCCTTACATTATAGTTGTTCCAATGCTCCAAAGCTCTTATGTTCTCCACAGCTCCTACATAGTTACAAAGGTCTCATGAGTTCCAAAGTTCCATACTTATAGTGGATTTCGAAAGTGAAGTTAAGGTTTATGGTGGTTGATAGGGTTTAGGTATAGAGAGTAGGTAAGTAGGAGCGAGTAAATATGTATGAAAAAATTTGCTAAAATCAAAGGGGCTTACAAAATGTTGGATAGGGAGGTGAAAAATAAAAATTGCTTACTTGGATGGGTTTGGGTTCATCTTGAAACAACCTGAATGGCTTCATCTCAAACTGGTGCACTAAAGGTTGCTAATTCATTTCAACCCATTCCTTGGGCTTCCCATTGTGCATTCTGCACTTTTAGGTGTGGTCTTTTATTTGGACTTTAGTCCTTTCTATTTTCTTCTCTTGTGTGGTCTTTTGTTTGGACTTCGGTCCTTTCTATTTTCTTTTCTTATTCCCTTGTTGGGTATTTTTCCTTTTATTTATTTACTTATTCCTTAGTTTATTTCCTCTTAATATCCATGCCCAATCCCTACAAACTGTATGTCCAAGTTGTGAACCTGCCACATAAGTCCTTCCAACTTTTGAACTATGTAGTTGCAAGGGGGCTTTCCGATGTTGGTCCAATTTTACAAGGCACATAGATTTCACAAAGAATTTACACAAATGGGACATGTGCTTAGATGCGCATGCCATTTGTTCCTATTTTGTATAAAATCTCATTCATATTTTAAATTTAGCTCTATGTTGTTGAATTGTTGGCCAACAATGGAGTTGCCTTTTGTGGTAGAGTTTATTGGCTTTGACTTATACAAACATTGGGAGAACTTTTTGCAAGGTGGTAAAGGGGTAGAGAATTTTAAAAATAGCCTTAATAGATTCATATAGTTCTAGGTTTAGGTCTAGGTTTTCTTTTTTTTAAGTTGGGTGGGTCAAATAGAGTGAATTGGGGGTGGGGTAAGGTTATTAAATGGAGATTTAAGAAAAGTGAAAAAGAAAGGCTGGGTTTTTTTATCCCCTTTCCAAAGGAATTTTTAGATAAAAGGTTGAATTTTATTTTTATTTTTTATTTTCTTTCCACTGAATTGTTTCTTGGGTGGGGTGGAGGGGGTTCTTTCAAAATTGCGTTCAGGTGAGATGAGGTGACGTGCAGCCTAGGGATTTTTCATTTCCAAAGGGTTTTTTTTGGGGTGGGGTAGGGAGGGTTTGACTATTTCTAGGGGGTGGGGGTAAAACTTGACATTTTTATATAACATCAACATATCTAATAGCAACTCAAAGATTTATTTTCATTTCTCATTATTTAAATGGATATAACCTTAATTTTTGTTCAAAAAATATATATACAATGAACATTCAATAAATTTTCAGCCCTTTTTTGGGTTTTAATTTTTTTTTCCAAATCAATATTGGGCAACACCCACACTTTTTTTTCCCTTTTTGTTTCCTTTTTTGAGGTTGGGCAAAACAAAATTGGGCCCACTAGAAAAACATTGATCATTACTTCTTCTATTTCATACATATGAATTCATAAGAATTTGTATATAATGCAATAACATATACTTAATTTATGATAAAAGTAGTCATAATAATGTTTAACATACATTTTAAAAACATTTGATACACAACATGCAAAACCCTCCCCAAATGGAGATTTTTTTGGGGAAACTTTATTATGGTCTAAATATGGCGATTTTAGTTTCTTTTTTTTCCCCTTTAGCATATGGTGAGTTTCAAAGATTTTTTTCCAAAATAAATCTTTTGTATAATATGTAGTTTTTTTTTTGGTGCCAAACATTATGAAATTTCACCAATAAAAAACCCTCAATTTGGAATAGAAAAATCAAACAAACAATATATTGCTTGTAATCAAACACTTGATACATATAATCGAAAGTGGAAAACAACTAAAATTTTAACTTTTTTGTGTGAGCTAAATTTTGATGTGATCATAAATTTGATGTGTAACCAAATATTTAATATATTTGGTGAAAGTAGAAATCAAAAGAATAATTTTTAAAAGTTGAAACAATAGTAAAAAGTTTAGGGGCTATGTGTTCTAGCCAAGTTTTGGGATTGAAACGTTTTGGAACTATTGAATGATTATTTGGTAGTAAAGGATTTAGGGTTTGTGTGTGAACCATGGGGTGCATAGTTAAAACTTGTGGGATGACATGGGTTATTGATATCTAGCTCATTATCAAAACATTATTTAATTGTCAAGTCATGAATAAGATCATTTAGAGTTAAATTATAGTCAAATATAATCAAAATTAGTTAAGATCAAATAAAATAATATTAAAGAATTAGGGTTTAGGGTTTAGGTATTTTGTCCCAAACTTTAGAACATTGTGTGTTTGTGGTCTTTCTTTTTTCACTATAATGCACATTGTGTTTGGCCTACGCTTCAATTTGCTTTTTATTTTCTTTACAAATGTGTGTTTTGCTAAGTGTATTTGTTGTGTTACTTCACTTGTTTGTTGTCAAATTCATTTTGGTTTATTTATTTATTTATTATTTGCACAATGTCTATTATTGCAATGAAAGAAGCTAAATGGTGATTTGGATTTTGAAGTTAAATATGTTGTATTTGAAACAAAGGTGATTAATAGGTATGGCAACTATAATCACAATCACTTCATATAAAAATGCATCACCAACTTTTACCAAAATGTCAAAAACATTGGAATCCAAAAGGGGTTTAAAAATAAATGACATGTATGTTGTATTGCAGTTCAATCAACAACCATTATGTCATCAATTCTTGGATTCTAACTTGAGTTGGTTATTATGTTTCCACATGGATTTTATTAAGGAATTAAGAAGCTTTATTTAAAATCAAAATTTTACTACCATTATTGTCATCATTATTGATGTGAGGGGAGAAGAGGTTAACAAAGGTGAAAAATAATTGATGATTCCAAATGGAAAGGGTGAATTTGACCAAGATGAACTTTCATGATGGGCAATTATTTTAGAATGGACTATGAGTACTTTTTTTAAAGTACAATGCATGGCAATGTGTAAGGGTTTAGGGTTAAGAATGTGGCAACAACATCCAAAGGAGATTGATATTTGAAGGCACAATGTTACACTAAGGTGATTGATGAAATTATTTGAACTCATTTTCATCAATTACACAACAAATGATCAAATATTCAACTTGCATTAAAAGAGGTAAAGTCCTTTCAAAATCATTTCCATCAAGAATTATTTTTCAATTTTTTTCATTTCTAATGAAAAAAACACTTGGTGGCCACCAAGTAATTTCCCACTAGGGTCCAATGAAAAAACACAAAATGGTTACCAAACAATTGTCATTTGATCCAAAATTAATAATTTAATGATCATTAGATGATTTTTCAAAATTCAATAGCCTTCAATTGATTTCCCACAAGGGTTGGGGGAAAAACGTTTGGTGCCCACCATGTGATTTCCCATAAAGTTTGGGGGAAAAATGCCTAGTGGCCACTAGGTGAGTTTTTCATTCAACTCGAAAAAAAGAGAAAAAAGTTGGAAAAACACTAGTGGCTATAAATGATTTTTTTCACTTGAGCCATCAAAGAAAAAAAAGGTGAAAAGGACCTATGAACTAAGTGTTTTTCCAATTTTTTCCTTTTTGTGGTTCAAGTGGATAAACATTATTAATTGACCATTAGGTGTTCTTGAACTTAGTTTGGCCACCAATGGAAAAATGCATGGTGACACCCAGATGATTTCTTTTTCATTCAACCTAGAATTTTTTTTTGAAAACTCACTTTGTAGTTGATAAGTGTTTTTCCACCTAAACTTTATGGTAAATCATTTGGTAGCCGCTAGGTGATTTTTAATCCATTCGAAAAAAGGAAAACACAAACATTTATCCACTTGAACTTGGTGGAAGATCGCTTAATAGTTGTGAAGGGATTTTTAATTGACCCTGACAAAAAATTAAAAATAATATAAATAAATAAATCACCTAATGATTATCAAGCATTTTTCCACCCAAACTTGGTGGTAAATTACATAGTATCCATTAGGTGTTTTTTCACTTGGTAGTTATTAGAAGTTTCTTCACCCAACTTTATTAAAAAATAGATATTGATTAGATTTTTGTTAAACCTCAAATTTTTACTCTTTTTTATAACATATGGAATGTTGTAATGGACAATTTACTATTGACATCATTCCTATAAAAAAGTTAAAATGACAAGTATAGGACATATTACATAAATAATTATTTATGGTGAAACTAAAAAAGGAGAGTTTTCCTTTATATAGTTGATGAGAATTTTTGGGCAAAGTATATGAAATAAAATATCAAGACTATGCTCTTAGAAACAGAAACACATGGACTTTAACCACATAAAAAACAAATATATCATAAACACTTAAAGATAAGGTTTTATAAATCTTTTAGACTTTTCTCCATTGCTTTTAAAGTCCAAAAAGATTGTGTACCTTTCCGCATGGTGAATCCAAAGCTGCAAAATTGCTAAAATTAGTCAAGGAATGAACAAGATTCCTTGACCACTTTCAGCAATTTATTGTTTAGAAGTCAAGGGGGTTAGTGTTTGGTTTAAGCATGTAAGAACAATATTTTTTTGGAACTTAAGATGTTTTTGCATTGCTTTATTGTCTTTACACTTCAAAGAGGTTTTAAAAATCTTTAGATGGCACACCCAACAAAATTATAATGCTTATCATTCAAAATCAGAGGTTAAAAAATCAAGCTTTCTTTGTGGTTCCATTGTGACCAATGATGAAACCATATTGTTAACTATTGAAGGCAAATGGGTTGAAGGAATTGTGCATATGACAAAGTTTGCATTCCTAAATTTGATTCGTCTTAAACAAGTTCAAATCTTCATTTCAATTCACACTTGTGGTGAATTATAATTGTTGCCCACATCCACCCTTGTTGGTATTAAGGAAAACATTCAACAATTTATCACAAGTAAAAGCTAGTTAGCATGGTGAAGATTTGGTTGTTTTTTTGGCAATTGTTCCTAATGATGATGTACATTATAATATGAAACACAAGCTTGATTTTGAAGAATTGAAATCAACTTCGACACAAAAACCATCTTAAACACTTAATGTTTTTTATAGTTTTTTGTGTGACCTTTTATATTTGTCTTTCCTATAAAAATATTCCATATATGTGAAAATTCCCTTTATAACATTTTTGGCTTGAAAGTAGGCAATTTTTTTTTTTGATTCCATATTTAATTGACTGGAAAATCAATTATCATTTCTTCAAGTGAAACAAAATAGTATGACCCATTTAAGTCAATGTTTATTATTATTGAATACAAAGAAAGCCCAATAACGTTGCATTCAAAAATGAAATCCAAGTTTTTTGTTCAATTTGCATCAAGGTATAGTCACAAATGAACATCAATATGTGAAAAATTGGCATAATGTGTTACAAGGGGATGTTTGTGGAGGAGATTTCACTATAATTTTCTACATAAATGAATATTTACAAAGTCCAATTTACATTTGGAATAGAATATCAAAACACATAATGTTTCAATGTGAAATGGACTTTCAATCTATCCCCACATATATAGCTTGGAGCCTTCAACATTTTGAACCATTTGGAATAGAATATCAAAACAGATAATGTCTCAATGTGGAATGGACTTTCAATCTATCCCCACATTTATAACTTGTAGCTCTTAACATTTTGAACCATTGGACTATTTTAATGGTGCACCTAGGTCTGTGCATGTTTTTCAAATAAATGATCCCAAAATGATCATAAATTTGGATGAATTTCCATTTCTTTTAGAACCAACAAAAAAAAAATTCCTATTCAATTCTCACACTAATTACAGGTTTTTATTGGAATGAAATTTGATTATCCACCTATGGACATTTTGAAAAATAATTGGAATTCACGTTAAAGTATGTTGTTTCATTGTTCAATAATTCTTGCAATACAAATGTTACCGAAAAATAAATGTCAAGTATCAAATAAAAATTCTAGGAACATAAGCATGCCATTAACATTATTAGAAGAACATTTTATTGTGATATCTTGTTTTTGTTCAAAATTATAAACTTTATGGTTATGGGAACTATAGTATGCATGGTAATGATGTGCTTGCAAATGTAAATCAAATTCAATAAGTACTACCATGTATACCATATGATGATGCAATAATGTAAAATGTGTTCTTTAATTGATGTTTTGAATACAAAGTGCCACATATATTAAGAAATGTTTTTTCAAATATGATGAATTGTTTTTATGTGGGATTTGATCAAAACACCATTCTACAAAGATTTGAATGTTACCATTCACCATCAATGGACAAGTTTGTTTATTTTGCATTTGAATTCAAAATCTCAAACTCATAGTTATGATATGTCATCATTTGATAACTTTGATTTTGATGGTGAGAAAACATAAGCCTTAGAGCTTAAGTTACAAAAGGAACAAATTGTGAAGTTGAGTGCTTTTCAGAGCAAGACAAATTAGAGGAAACCACACATATAGGTAGAGAGTGTGCAAGAAACAAAATGACGGACACTATTGAGGAACAACCAACCACGCCACAAGCTACACAAATTTCAAAAGTAGGTCCAATGACGTGAACATGACACCTGCGGAAATTGGTTCTATATAGTATATCCACAACAAAGTCTAACGACACCTTTAGAGTTTGTAAAAAGTGAAACCAAAAAACCAAGTAGACAATAGAATCAATGAAAGAATTAGTGAACAATTTTGACTTACCTAAACTTGGAAGATCAAAACTGAGGTTTTCCTATAGAAGGGTAGTAGATCAAATATTATGCACCTTAAATATCAAAGACAATATATCATGAACATTACATTCATAATGTCATACAAAACTTTCAATCCTACAAGCAAAGCAACAAGTATCAACATAAAGTCTCATTACATAGACTTCAGTTTAATAGTTGGATTTCAATGGTCTTTTTAATCTATGGATCTTATGTGGATTAGGTCTCTTGAAATCCTCTCATGAGCTATCATGGTGAGTAATGGGCATCATCAACATATACATTCATTTTCAAACCAATAATATCCCCATTTGGTCTAATCATTGGTTTTTTCAATAGAATGACACAAACACAAAACCCTAGAAATTGAGGTTTTAAAACTACAACATATAGCCCAAATAGTCCATGAAGCAATTTTCATTCGAAGCTACTATGTACATAGGTACTCACTTCAATTCCTAATCAAATGCCCACCGACATACACATCCTCACAAAACAAACTTTCCACCATGCATAGTTACTTTCGGAGTCTTGTTCCATCCATCAACCGGCTTTGTAATCCCCTCTAATTTTCATCATTTCTACACATAATCCCTATTGTCCCCAACTATATTGCCATGATCTCCTATCATTATACTTGGGAAAATTAAAAACAAGAAAAACCAAGAACCTTTAAAAAACACATTACAATTGTGAGCATTCTTCTCCAACCAATTGTTCACACACATCTATCACTTTTAATCCTCCAATCTCCTTCCCAAAACAAAAGAACCTCCCTTCACCAAAAAAAAAACCAATACTTATATTTTAGTAGCAAGCGTGCTTTCCTCCTTGGCCCCAACATTCTTGACCTTTTAGTCACTTCACCAACCAACCTTCTTGATTTACTTCCAACAAACTTAAGCCACCCACACTATCCATCGTCGATTAGGGAGTCTACACTTAATTCACAACCATCGAAAAGCCTTCGTAATCTTGCAAGTGTTCAACCACCAAAATTCACATGTAAAGAAAAAAAAAACAAACAACACATAGAAACTCAAAATATGCTTATCCCTATTCCTTTTGAAAGTGCTCCATCAATTGCCACCTATTTTGGCACTTTCCATGCTTTTCATCAATTAAAGAAAATCATCCATGTTAGGTTTTCATCCATGATATATGCCACATTCACACAACGCATGTTTTCATGTTACATTTTGATTTCTCCATTTCCACAAGAATGCCATGGAAGAAAAATGCTAGGAAAGTTTGTGATTTTTTAAAAAACCCACTAAAAATAGGAGGTTACCCTATGAACTAAAATG
>Ga0209611_10009205_pt1 | contig 15044 bp, 11 predicted proteins | sample S1TSphgellanicum_3_FD_187693 | JGI IMG/M metagenome (GOLD analysis project Ga0209611, IMG submission 187693) | Host-associated microbial communities from peat moss isolated from Minnesota, USA - S1T2_Fc - Sphagnum magellanicum MG (SPAdes) (version 2) | ecosystem: Host-associated > Plants > Peat... | reverse complement strand
AGAGTCTTTTCCACAGCCCAGAGGCAACAAAACAGCCACTTAACATTCCTCAAAATGTATGTGGGACCAAATGAAACTTAATGCATAGTTTTGTCGTCTCCTCAGTTGCATAGAGTGCCAACAATCACCCCTGTTGAGAACATAATTCAATTTTGAAATGAATATTCAATAATACGGCACCCTTTTTTTCTGGGTGAATTTTCATTCCAAGGTGACAAAAGAAAATCATGTGCAAATAGTACAAAGGATTTTTTTGGAATTTTTTAGCAAAGGTTGCCATATTTTTGAGGAGTAACACTCAGAAGTTGCCACAATTAGATGCTGAGTTCATGAAGGTTGCCAGAACAAAGTGGGATTCTGAAAAATTATACTTTCCTGCCCAACCTCTAGCCAGATTAGTCCTCTTGTGGTGATCGCCAGTCCACCTACGGGACAAAATTGAAAATAAAATTCCTGATCAACATCCCTCTATGATCAATGTTTATAATTGCTATGGTGTTGATGGACTTTTATGGTAAAATATTGTTATTTATAAATTGGTTTTACACATCATGTACATCACACCTCAATCACATGCCGCCACAAAAAACTCTGGAAATATGAACACACTGGACTTGAATGTTTTCCAGATTATTTTTCTCCTCCAAGTCTTTGTTTTTGAGTGTGGTTGGTGACTTCTTAATGTGCAAATTCTTTTGAATGTCAAATGCAATCACAGGGATTCCCTGCAAAATAGGCATTATCAAACACAATAGCAACTCGATGTTAAAAGACTTAATTTAGAGAAAACCTAGAATCTAACAGAAAGCTTTTGAACATGATTACATAAACATTCATATTAATCAATCAACACAACTTGTCAAAATTACCATAATTTTGAAATGGCATCAGGGACCACATAGAAATATCTATTTATTTTACAATATTCACTTTGATCTAACTTCTTGTTTTGTTCCTTTGACTCTGACTATGTTTATTTGTCTCATTCTTAACCCACAATTATTGGCATTGGACAATGTTTGTATATTTCCATTAGCATACATTTTGGTTAAATTTATGAAAGTTCCATTATGTTATTAACCTTCCATTGAAATGTTTTGCAAGCATTGTGTGTCATTACTAGCAAACTTGAACATTGTACATTACATGAAATAGACGATATCACAACAATGTAGCTTAAACATAGTTTCAGAAGTTCCCACATACCTCAACCCTAAACCCATAACCATTTGCCCTTTCTTTCACAATGAAGCATCCTTTAAAAAGTCCCAAAGGGCTTTTTTGCCTCCAAGTAATCCAGACCTTCTGGCTTTAACAATCCAGTTACAAAATTGCGTGCCATACATATAACCTGCACATTCTGAAAGTTCTCCCCCAAAATGCTAACCTGTCTTAACAAGAGACCAAATAATCACTTTTTTCTTCGAAAACAAAGATTGTGGATCTCTAGGCCTTGGGCTTTAATGAAATTGATTTAAGGCACCTCAACAACTTGAGTATTGTCAAGTAACCCAACCTTTGACCCTTTCCCATGTGATATTATTTTTCTTCATCATTTTCAATACAATAGCATTTGCTACCATTCAGGTCTTGAAAGGGTTGTCCACTCTCAGATATTCTCTCACAATACATACATCTTAGTTGATTCATGAGAGTATAAGCAAAAACAATTAGGGGGCAACTACATACAAGTTATATATTGATAATTATACCAACACTATGTTGCAAAATGCAAGAAGGAATATTTCAAGCTTTTTGACTGATGCAAATCACAGACAATTGGGCAAAGGGAATAGTGGGAACCTGGCCAAAGACTCGAGTGAAGGTGGAAATGCAATTTGTAATCACTAATGCATCTTGAAAAGAACCAGTGCAAGACAAGCATAGCCACAGAGGACCATGTAAGAGCTGGGCAATGGAAGAAGTAAAGATTTGATAGCAAGACAAACAAGGATGCCAGTGGTAACCAAAGGAAACAAATGCATCAAGATAGCTTGCAAATGAGAGAAGGATGCAAGTAAGGCCTGAAAGTCAGGCCCCACTACTAATGAGTACAGATATGAGGGCAAACATTGTTGTTATAATAATGGAAGAGTTATAACTTACTTATGCTCATCATGGCTCCACAGAAGCTCAAAATGCCATCAAATCCACGCCCAGCAGGTGACAACACTCAATACATCGAGGATGTCCAAAGATTGAGGGTATCACAGTTGAAAGCTTCAACCCTGTGTCACATCACCAGGGGCAAGTGTAGTTACAAGGTGAAACCTTTTTAAGGCATACAACAAGAGATAGGAAGAACTCAAACAAAATGAACTTAACAAGCAATCCAGCAAAGGAGAGTAGAAGAGAAAGGACAAGAGTAGGAGAAACCACAAATAGAACTTGAAATGACGCCACATCAAGCAAGATATTGCATACGTCCCATCCTAACTGTTCCCAAGCACAACAGTTGGCAGGTATGATGTTAGGGTTCTTCTAGCATGGACTCATGCTGGACAACCCAAGCCCATCACACAGTAGCACCAGCATACAGCAACAATGCAGAATCAAGTAGGTGAACAACTGCAGTGCCACAAATGATTTATTGTTTACAGATGATGAACATCTGTAGTAGAGTACATGATGTTAGGGTATCTATTAGAACCTTAAAGAGCTGAAATTTGACTAAATTGCCTGCCCACTATTGCCAACTGCAGGTCAGGTCTTTCCAAACAAGAGAGAGAGATTTGACCTCACATTTCACAAGAACTATGCATTCTTGCGAAACTAGAGAAATGTAGACCATGATCCAATAATCATACACATATCAAAGTTGATGGAGTAGAAATTATATAAAAAAGCACATTACTTAATGTGCTGCTTGTGCCATGATCAAGAAGACCAAGAAGACTGACAAACTGCAGATGCTTGCATTCAAAAGGAAGGATAACAATGCAGGGCTAGAGCCTGTATGATATACAAAAAAAAACAGAGAGCTAAGTGAACACTCTCTTATTTTCCTAGGTCACCACCACCTGGGCTCCAGTAGACACATGTTGAGAAATCCAACCTACTGCATCCCATCGTCCTTCTCCTGTTAGGGCACAACATGCTTGGATATGCCAATCATGCTTCTTGATAGTGTGCAACAAGAGTGCATCACTGATCTCTGAGGGAGTCATAGCATCTTTAAGGTCCTGCTTCTTTGCAAAGACTAGCACCACCACATGTTGTATTTCCTCTTGTTGCAATTCCTCTGTTATTTTCCTAGGGTGGTACCACCACCTGGGCGGCTCCAGTAGTGACATGTTGAGCAATCCAACCTAACCCATCCCAAAGTCCTTCTCCAGTTAGGGCACAGCATGCTTGGATATGCCAATCATGCTTCTTGATGGTGTGCAATGAGAGTGCATCACTGATCTCTGCAGGAGTCATAGCATCTTTAAGGTCCTGCTTGTTTGCAAAGACAAGCACAACCGCATGTTGCAATTCCTCATATTGCATCAACTTGAACAGCTCGTCTTTGGTGATTGCAATTCGGTCCCGGTCCGTGCTATCAACCACCATCACCACTGCGTGAGTGCCACGATAGTAAGTTGCCCAAGATGGTCGTAACCGCTCCTGCCCTCCCAAATCCCATACTTCAAAGCGGATGTTTTTGTACACAAGCTGTTCAACATTACTGCCAACTGTGGGTTGTGTGACCACCACCTCTCCCAAGTGCAATTTGTAAAGAGTTGTTGTCTTACCAGCATTGTCCAACCCAACCACCACAATCTTGTACTCTTTTGCTGGAAACATGAAGAACCATAGCCGCGACAATACAACCCCCATTCTATTATGGCCCTTCCTTCAGGGACCCGTTCCTTGCCTTGTTCTTGAAAACTCTCCCCCACTTCCACCCCTTTTTTTGCTTACCAGACCAGATTACAATCTGAAGTTTTGCACTTGCTTGAGATTCTTCATGAACCGAGGCACCGAGGTCTTTCTATCATGACCTAAATCTCCTCATGAACCACCTCCATGCCTGAACTCCTGCCTGTCCCCTTGTTGTGAAGCTTGTACAAGCGATCCTTGACTCCCTAGCGCTATGTCATCTCCACATGCGTCCACGAAGGAAACAAACCCTCACACAACCAAAAGCAGACAAAAGCCCTTTGTCTCAAAAGCAGCAGAGGAGAACTGGGGAGACGAGGGTAAGGAGAGAAAAGAAGGGAAAGGATCGAAGAATAAGTGACCAAAAAAAGAGTAGAAGAGGAAGAAGAAGACAACGACCACGAAGAGCCAGCCGCAGGAGCAGCTGCAACAACACCACTTCGCGCTAAATCTCCACCAGCACCACCTAACTTACCGAAACAGAGGCAAACCAACCACACCAACAGCTTTTATCTTGTTTTCCTCCTTTTGTCATTATGTCTTCTTTTGGCTCTTTTTTCAAGGATTGGCATGTAGTATTACACTGATCCGAATTGCAACAAATTGATTTGATTCTTTTGAAATTCACATATGCTACTCAATCCTTTGTGTGTGTATTAAGTTATCCTTAAATTAAGGCAAAATGCCCTTTGCATTTTGAGGTCTAATTTCAACCCTCAATTTTGGTTAGAGCTCTGGACGTGTTATTCCCAAAAGGACTAAATTTTAGTGAAATCTAGATGTCAAATGTTAACACTGAACGTTTATTGCACAAGATGATTCAAAATTTTGCCTATAATTATATCAACAATAAACTCAAGATAAAACTAATTTATCACTGACATTGTGAATATAAAGAATTTCACAACCCCTTTAAATGCTTAGCAATGTAGTTTTTAAACAATTTTTTTTTTTCAATCTTGTCCTGCTTTACAATCAAATTGGCTATGTTGCTGGTGTGTTTCTCATCTTGCTGTATGATAAAACTGGCTATGTTGCTGGTGAGTTTGGTTTAAATTTATAGTTGTTGCTTGTATGTATATCTTCAATCCTGTGAAATTATCAACTAAACTGAGCTTATTTTAAATACTTGCTTGCTCAAAGGTTCTTTTTGTTAGCAGATGGTCTATGATGGAAGAAAATAGAGAAATTAAGAATTGGAAACTAAGTTCAAGACATATTGTGTACAGAAATGCAGTTCTTGGGTATTTTAGTACACTTGATTTGAAAGAGAATTGTAGTGAGAAGTTGCATGCAAATGCAGAACTCGGTTTAGCACAAAGGAGTACCTCAGAGTGGTACAGAACTTTGCCTTGGTTGACCGTGCGCCTACACTGGTACAATGGTAAAATCCAGTGTTGGCCTAGTATGAACTTTTGAACAGACCGGCCTGATCTTGGTATTGATATTCCTGGATTTTTCATACCAGCCAGACCCTGGTATTGAGATCAGTCCTGGCATTGCTATTCTTGGATTTTTCATACCAGCCAGATCCTGGTATTGAGATTTTTGGATTTTTCATACCAGCCTGGTGGTCCTAGTATTGGATCCTTTTTTAAACTTTCATACCAGCCCGGTCCTGGTATGGAATCCTTTTTTTTTAAATTGTACCAGCCTGGTGGAAAACTCATTTTTGGCTGGTGCAATACCAAACCAATACAAAACTCTACAATAACACTTCAAAAGGTGATATACTTACTCATATTATGATTGCAACATTCCAACCAACAAGACCAATTATTGTCCCCTACCACATGAAGTAGATCTGGAGTATGGGACAGAACTTCAACCATTTTACTTGCTTGGCACTGAGCAACAGATCTCTGAGATCCATATCTATCTCTGAAATGGAGTTTTGGAACAACTTTTAGCTCCCAAATAGCTGTGCTTTCTCACTACCCTCTGCCTGTGTGCTTGTGGTATAGCAGTCCTCTCTCAAACAACTCTAAAAATTCATATCAAAGTTGTTGCAATACGGTTCATCTGGCATTGAAGCTCCAACATAACTGGAGGAGTGAATGCACTCAAAAACCCATAGTGTATGTACTTGCAAGAAAATGAACCACTGACCAAAAAGCTACTTTTGCAAAATCAGGTATTCAACATACCTGTGATTAAAAAAAACCTCATATTTGCAGGCATCAAAATTGCAAACATTGCAGAGAAATCTCACATAGTAAGATAAACATAAAACCTGTTCTAACAAATATAAATACATATATATATCCAAGTTAGATTTTGAGAACTTCTCTACAGTTACAATACTTTAACCAAACGGAGAGATCAATCAGTAATTAAGGTAATTGTCATGAGGATCGAGAAATATCCATACTCACAATTAAGAAATCCAGAACAACAAGGTTAACACTTTTCCTTGAAGTGAAAGAAAGACTTCCAGATAAGGACTTCAGGGACAGGAAGAAGGAAGAACACCAAAGGGACAGATGACTATAACCAAGAAACAATAAAAATGAGCAGTACGAACAACAGTCTCTCATTCTTCAGGGACCATCAACAGTAACATATATGAACACAACTTGTCTACCACAACTTCCCCACTGAGTTCATCAGCTCCCTACACTGCCTATAGGTCAGTAGGTCAGTGTAAGCAATAACCTGTGTACTGAGTTTCTGTCACAAGTCCAGAAGCAACGAGAAGACTCTGCCATGATATTGGCCAGCAACCAACAACACAAGAACATAGAAGAAGGGGGAAAAAACATAGAGAAAAAAAGGATAGGAAAAACCAAAAAGCACGCAATAAGAAGCAAAACATAGAATAACAAACAACTAGGTGTAAACAAATGGGGAATGAGATATCTGATCTGAAGTCTCTATAATCAAGGGTTCTAGAGACTTTCTGATTATACAGACTTCAGATCAGAATCAATCAACAGACAAGGAAAAAGAAACAAAGGATAAAACCCTAGAAAACAGAGGAAGGGGGCTCCAGAGCAGTTTTGAACAATAATCTCATGCATGTTCATTGACCTTCAAGCCTAACATGTATGGCATGGCAGTGACCACATACCATATGAAGGATTGAACATGCTTTCAAACCTGAAAGTCCTGATTTAATCTGAAAGTTTGATATGCCAGGTTAATGGGTCATACACTAGGAAAACACTACCCTTACAAAATTCAGTACTCAACTTGAATGTTCTTTCAGCACCAAAGTTTGATCCTCAACTCCAGTGTTTTCCTTGGGTGCACTTGTCGGAGGATCCATATCTTTTGATGATGAGCTTTGAGAGCCTGTGAGACGAGCCAGTAGCACAAAAGATGTCCCACCAAGCACATTGTTGAGGCCGCGAAGAACAAACACAGCTGATTTGAATGCTGCAGGATTCAGCCAGCCTGCTAAGGAGAATTCAAGGCCATTGAGCGTCTGGTATCTCAAATTGCTGCTCAACCCCATGTGAAGAGCCCAAGTGGCAGCATTCAAGACTGTGGGGGGCGACTGATTTTGGGGCACAAAATTGGGATCTACTTTCTTCCTCAAGGACAGCAACACATTGGAGAGTGCTGTCCCCACAAGACCTGCAGCAAACCCAACTACTGCAAACTGCACACCCTTGTAAACAAAAGTGCCAGCTCTGTCAAAGACGGAGAATCTCCCTGGCTCAAACATGTGCCCAGCAGGACAGCTAGCAAAGATTCCTGGAAGATGGGCAGCAACTGAAGATCCTGCCACTGTTGTCGGGGCCAGCATATACATGAGAGTAAAGTTCAAGATGGACCCAACAACTATAGTGGAGAAAACAAAGTCCAGCTCATTGAGACCAAAATTGGGTCTTGAGGCCATGTCCCCCAACACACAAGCTCCCACTCCTATCACCTCCTCCATCAACACCTTGAAAGCAAACTGTGGATCTGCTTTCACCCTTGCTTGCCAACCTCTCCAAAAAGCACCCAATAAACCTGATCCAGCCTCCTGAGATGATGCGCCGCCACCACCGCTTTCATTCTCTGATCTTCCCCAAGAATTGTCCCCAGACCCACCGCCACCACCACCACCACTTCCAGCTCCTCCTTTGGTACCTGCCCCATTACCACCACCTTCCAGCACTAGGCCTGCTGCCTCATAACCTGCTGCTGTCTCAGAAGCTGAAGCTTGCAAGCTTGCAACATGAAGTAGTCTTGAAGAAGAGGTACAGGGCTTGGCTTGTGCACTAGAAGACTTCAAAGAAGGCCTCAAAGACAGTGATACTACTTGGCACTTGGTACTGGGTTCTGATTGTGCCCTGGGTGGGAGAAACGCTGCCATAGACAATGCCGTTTGCATCATTGCAGATTGGTTTAACAATGTTGCCATGCCTCCTCCTCCACCACCCCTGCAGAAACTCAAAGCAAGCAAGGCGTTCCAGGACAAACAAACCAGCTGGCGGAAACCTCAAGAAAAACCTTTCCTTCCCCAAAACCCCGCCAAACCCTAGATGATGGACAGCACCCCCAAGATGTTTTAGTCAGTGGACAACTCATTCCTTTGAACAACATGTGTCAGCTTCTTCCGCATTGACAAAACAAATAGGTAATTTTATTTTTTCAAAAAGCTTATTTCATTTTTATCTTTCCAAATCATTAAAATTTCATGATTTACAATTGTATGATACAATATTGTCATAAGAGTAGTGAAATTATTCAGATCATAGCCTTTAAATAATTATGAAGTTTTTCCACAACTCAACTTCATATTTTCACAAAGATTAAAGTTCATCTCAAAACTTTAAAGGCTTATTTTATGATGAAACTGACCCTAGGAGAGTGGTACTTAACCCCGGACAATTTATGTCTTTTGTTGGGCCCTGCCCCCACAGGGACAGGGACTATAGCATTGGATCCAACTTTTGGAAGTTTTACCTTATTAGAACCACTTTCACATTAGGTGAACCGGTTTCTTCGGTGAAAGTGTTTAGACTGTTTACATTGGAACGCATTGTTTTGGTGTTCAGAGTGTGGACAGAGTAGGTAGATATACAACATCTTATCTATTGGCAGGGCCAGCATGTCTGTGATGCCTTGTTGAACCCTGCCCTTGTAGGGGTAGGGACCAGTGTTGGGCAGGCATCACAAACACCCCTGGGCATCACCTGGGCATCCCATTCTGATCCCCTCAGGGTATCACTTTATACCGGTTCTCACACAAGTGAGAATTGGATGTGAGACCTGGATTAAAAAAATAAAAAATAAAACTTGAAAACCAAGTAAGGTCAAACCCTTTTAACAGGTCCGGGTCTCTCAAGGTTAAATTGCTTGAACACTTAGGGCTAGGTTGGAGTCATCGCATTGCAACAGCTCCTTCTCGCAAACCCTAAAAATTTGCGTAAAAGGGTGTTGTCTCTTGATTCCCTTAATGTGGTTTTTTCTTTTTTTTTTATAGCATTTTTGTTTTGTTAGTATTTTTAGTTTTTACTCTTGGTTTTTTTGCTTTCATTACCTTGTCCTTCTCATGCTTCACCTTACTTGTCTTCACACCTTATTATTGTCATGCCTTGTTTACTTTCACGCCTTGTTATTCAAGTGCCTTTTTTTTGCACCTTGTTGCATTGTTCTCATGCCTTGCTCTCGCATTTTGCTATTAACATGCCCCCAAACTCCTCAAAAGACCCAAAAGTGGACTTGAGTAGAACAACGAAAGAAGAAGAGAGTTGAAACATGTTCCGTAACTCGCAGCACTTCAGTGGTAAAAGGGCATGCTAGAGCTCCGAAATGGGACTAGGATGAACTCACAAGGAAGAGTTCAAAATGAAATCAACTTGCACAACTGAGAAAAGAAGGCAATTGATGCAAGTTGAATGGAAATGATGCAACAAACTTAGTAGGTGTCGCAACCCCACTTTGGCCAAGTGTGGGGGTGAAGCCCAACACTTGGAAAAGTTGGAGATTTGGAGTCCTTCGGGACTCCCGAATGTTTAGAGCTCGACAGCAAGGCCCAAAACACCTTGCATTGATGTGTTCTTGGTGTCATTGAAAAGCTCTTGAAACGTAGATATCGAAAATGGCCTCGCATTGGCCATTCGGACATCTGCAGCCCAAGTTATGAGCAAAAGAAGGGCCGAGAATCAAACTGGCAGTTTGACTCCCGACCACTAAAAGTCGAGAATCGACCTCTTCCCGACGTCCGAATTGAGAGTGCAACACGACGTTGAAAAGATCTCGATGAGGGCTACAACTTTGGTTCAGAATTCGTTGCGATCGGACTCCACAGTCGAAAGTTATGGCCGTTCAAAGTTTCAGGAGTCCAATCGGGACAGTTTCGGGACTCCATTTCAAGAGTCCCAACAAAATGTGCCATTCGGATGTAGCCTCGGCGGCGAGCTGCAGAGAATAATATAGGGAGTAAGGTGGTGGCTTACTCCCGAATCCGGGCCGTGGTGAGTCTTGTGTGTCCAAGTGCTCGTGGCAAATCTCAACACCCCAAGGGTGTCCCAAATGCTAAACTAACCTCTTGTGGTTGGTTTTTGGATGCAGATTCACACGAGTTAAACTAGTCCGTCTTCCTAGTCTAATCCTTGGGCTCCCAACTCGACCCTCTACCCATTTTTAGAGTTGGAAGCCGGGAGTGCGCCATTAAGTCACAATTTCTGCAACTTGACTTTGTGAAACCCTCAAGTGGGTTTCGCCCCGTGACTTAGGAGCGCGTCAGTAGGAACAATGTCAAACACAAGCTTTACATGACCCACAAGCTTTACATGACCTGCAACCTTTAGGAAGAGGCACCATTCCCCTCCCTATAGTATATTATATGCCTTTCTATAGGGACTACATCCAAATGTCACTTTTCCCCAAGCCTCCCAAGTGGGAGTCCCAAAATTGGGATTCTTATCATCCCAAAACTTTGAACACTCATATTTTTCTCAAATCAAATCTATTTCAAAAATGTGAGGGCAATCCTATAATCCTCAAAAAGATCTTTCCAACATTGCATAACACGCCCCAATCAAACCTCATTTGACCCTTGCTTTCAAGGGATTGTTGGTTAAGAATCAAATTTTCAATTTGACTCCCACCCCTTCTTTTGACCATAACTCATGCAAATCAGGTCTAAATGAGCAATGCGAAGGCACATTAAGCATTTATGCTTCAAACCCTATTATTTACCCAAGCAGATTTGTAAAAATGCATCACTTGGCCTAAGAAGTTTGGGAAAGGTTGATAGGAATGGAATAAAATTTGTTTTGAAACTAGAATTCGACCCAAAAAATTAAACATTGTAATCAAAACATGGTAGTTTCATTGTTTCAACTTTTTAGAGTTTTTGTGGTTTAAAATTTGATAAGATGATTAATCAAGTTGTTATTGCTTCTTTCCAGGTTTGTTAGTAAAATCATTATGTTTCAAAAAGTTTTACAATTTTGATCTGCCATTGTGTTTTATTGTGGCAAACAAACTACTATGAAAGTCATTGGTCGAACGCCTCCACCTCTTACATGGCAAATTTTTCAAACTATTTTTTATTGTCTTTCCCCACTTGTTTATGCATGTGTTCTTTGATTAATCATGTGAACATTGGCTTCTTAATGATGTTTTACGCTCTACCATTTCCATGAGTTTGAAACTTAAGGAAGAAAATCAAGTTCTACCTGCATTTGAAAGCCTAATGGATGATGATTCAATTGTTAATGATGGGTTATCTTTGTTGACTTTTAACATTAAAAAGGAGGTTATCAATGTGTTCGATTTTTTCCTTTCATTCTTAAAGGTTTATGATAAGAGGAAAGCCCATAATATGATTAATTTTATGTTAAACCCTAGGCGTAAAAGCCTTCGTATAATATCTTCATTTGTTGGAAAGGAACAAGGTGTTACTCTTGTTGAGGAATATGATAAAAAATCCTTATATCTTATGTTAGTCAAATGTCATGAACATTTGCATGCTTTGGTGAGATCATAGGCGAATTTTGCTAACGAGAATATTTTTGATCAGGATTGTAATTTGGATATATTTGAACAAACTACAAGCACAACTGAATTAGTAGAAAAACTTGTCAAGAAGGAACTTCTGATTTTCAAGAAGTATTAAATGTTAAGGACATCAAATGTCCTTTTCAATGGTGGTAGAAACATGAAACAATGTTTCCTACAGTTGAATTTTTAACTCCTTAGATTTTGGGGATTATTGAATCGCAAAATAGAAACAAAAAGGATTTTTTCTTTGGCTAGAATTTTTATTAATCTTACGAGATGTCATTTACAAACAGAAAATTTTAAGAAGTTGATTTTTGTGAACAAAAATTGGCTTAATGATCCTAAAATAGGATGTAAATCTCCATCTAATTTATTACAATTCCTTGAGAGGGATATGGACTTACAAGAAGAATTAGGAAAATTTGAAAGGGAATTTGAAAGGGTTGAAGTTATTGAAATGTAAAAGTTTAATAAATAAATTGATGGTTATTTTAGAATTTTTTTATAACATATTTTATGATGTTTTCATTGTTAAAAAAAGAAATCAAACCAATAATTTTATTTTATTTTAGAAAAATGTAATAATTGATTTGTGAGAACCAGGGAAAGAAAACCTATTGTTCTCAGATTTCTGAAAACTAGCATTACGAGAATTCATTTAAGATTTTTTAAAACAAATGTTGATACCCTTACCTGATGTAAAAAAAATTAATTTGTTTTAAGGAAAACCATATTTGGTGGGTACCATACCTTGTGAAAACTGGACCCAGTGGGTATCATAAAATTATGATACCTGCCCAACACTAGTAAGGACTAATGGCAAGTGTGCATTTATTTGATTTTTAAAAATTAATTAACAATTCCAGTTCTTTAAAATTTTCATAATTAAATAACAATCTGTTTCAATTTTTGAGAAAAATCAGAATAAAAAAATTTGATGGTTTCAGGTATTTTAGAAACAAAAAACCAATTATTTTCATGAAAGAACCAAAGTTTATAAAGGCAACTTTTGAAATTGTCAAAAAAATTGAAAAACCACAATTATATACCAAACTTGATTCATTGGATTTATCACCCATCAAACAAATGGGAATATATCAGTGTTGGGTGAGTATCACAATTTTATGATACCCATCAGTCTAATTTTCACAAAGTAATTTACCAAAAGGTCCAATTCTCCCCAAAAAAATTTTTTTTGAAATTTTTACACCAAGCAAGGGTATTAACATTATTTTTTTTAAAAATTAAACCAATTTTCATAATGTCGGTTTCTCATAAATTTGAAAACAGGCAATTATAGTTTGCCAATTCTCATAAACTAAGTATTTTTTAATTAAAATTTAATATTAATATTAATAAATTATTCATTTGATTTATTTTTTAAGGATAGCTTCAGTTTTTGCAAAAAAATTAAAATCAAAGGACCTCTAGTTTTAGGTTTTTGAAAGATTTCTAAAATAAATTCCAATTTTTGGTTTTTGAAAATTTTCTAAGAACCTAATTAGTTTTATGGAAGAACTAGTAAAAGAACCAAGGCTTTGGGGGCTAGGTCCTTTGACCAATTTTTTTTTTTTTTTTTTGAGATCTACATTTATGAATGAAAACCAGTCTTTCGATTTTTTGAAAATTGCTAGTCATGGGTCCATAATACCTAGACCTTACCTACTAGTTTTTTCTTCAGAAAAGAAAGAAAATAGAATTCTTTTTGTTTTGGCAAATGTTTTTTTTCAAAATGGCAAAAACTCAAGGTTTTAAAGTTTGTCAATCATCAAATTTAAAAAAATATTGAAAATTTTAGAATTTGCCACATTCTATCTTAAGTCCCAGTACATAGCCAAAAATATAGTTCAATTTCTTTTTTTAGTTACTTTTTTTTATTGTCATATCTAGCTAAATAGTCACTTCAACTACATCACAAAATTGAAAAAACACATTCATTTATTTTGAAGTTCAAAGAATAGCCCAATAATAATGTTAACTCTCCAAACATCATTAACATCTAACCTAGCCTACCATTAATAAATACCTACCATCAAATATTAGCCTTCCCTTGGATCTCCCATCTCCCAAAACAAATTAGATGTGACAGGCAAATTTTGATGTGGGTTTGTTGATTAAGGTGTCTGTCATTTAACCCTAATTAAAACAAAGGTTGACTTAACACCGTACTTCCAAAGTTCAAACCCATGGTCCATGAATGATCGACAAGATCAAATAAGTAAAACGTTGTTCCATTTTGCATAGAAACATAATTCAGTTTGATGTTCATAGCTTATTTATTGCTTGTATTTTTTTATGGTGACTAAACCCTAAGACCTTGACCTAGGTAAAAGGTCAGGCTTTACTCGATTCTCATAATCTTTTTTCTTTTTTTTTTAAGACCCAATTCTCACAGAAGTGAAAACTGGTACTTCGGTTTTTACTCAAGGTATCATCATGAGTGATACCTTGAAAGGATTAGAATGGGATATTTAGGGGATGCCCAAATGACATCTGAAGGTATTTGTGATACCCACCCAACACTGAAATATACCTCAAGTTGATGACTAATGGGAACATGTAACATATTTTTATAATTGGATGACATTGGTAGGAACTTAAGGACCAATGTTTGGTAGTTATTAGAAATAGAAAAAATCAATGTTAAATAGATATTTCATAAAAATAAATGCCCATTCAAGAATTCAAGTTAGATATCACTCATGGTGATATCCGATTCATCAAATCCCAAGGTTGTGAGATTTGACCTTGTGAAATCTTGGATGGAAAATAGATATCAAAATTCTAAAACCTAGGTAGAAAGTATAAATTTCCCTTGGGTCTAGGTATCAAGCCTAGAGTCTAGGAGTTTAAAAATGTAATTTAGGCAATAAGTTGGTTGTAAGGGCTTTGTAATACTTACATTTGCTTGAATTCTTCCATAGTTGACTTGGTTTAGCATTCATTGTGAAAAATGGAAATGTCCAATGAAAATAAAAATAGAGTAATGCAAATTGAAGCATGTGAAATATTCATGAATGAAGTTGAATTTGAAAATGACATTATGGAAGAATCTAAAGAAAATTCAAGTTTACAAATTGAATGAAGCATACTTCCAGAAAATGAAGAAGAAAGAACTAAACTAATTTTGGAAACATTATATGTTCATTTATAGGATGCCTTAATTTTTCTCATGTTTTATGCCTAATAGAAATTCCTTAGGCTATTTTTTTTTTTTTTTTAATGATAAAAAAGAA
>Ga0209611_10009204_pt1 | contig 15046 bp, 12 predicted proteins | sample S1TSphgellanicum_3_FD_187693 | JGI IMG/M metagenome (GOLD analysis project Ga0209611, IMG submission 187693) | Host-associated microbial communities from peat moss isolated from Minnesota, USA - S1T2_Fc - Sphagnum magellanicum MG (SPAdes) (version 2) | ecosystem: Host-associated > Plants > Peat... | reverse complement strand
CAAATCGAACGTCAAGAAGAGGTCGATTCCCGACTTTTAGTGGTCGGGAGTCAAATTGGCAGTTTGACTCCCGGCCCTTCTTTTGCCCATAACTTGGGCTGCAGATGTCCGAATTGCCAATGCGAGGCCATTTTCGATATCTACGTTTCAAGCCCTTTCCAATGACACCAAGAACACCCCAATGCGAGATGTTTTGCCCCTTGCTGTCGAGCTCTGAACATTCGGGAGTCCCGGAGAACTCCAAATCCCTAACTTTTCCAAGTGTTAGGCTTCACCCCCACACTTGGCCAAAGTAGGGGTGCGACATTGGACATAAATGGAACATAGTCCCCTTTAAAATATATGTATTTGCAAAATTTTAAATGTAACAATTAAATGCATTTGGCAATCCTTAGTCAAAAAGTTAAACTTCACCACCCAATAGATTTAATCATCTTTGAAATGTCGTAATGAGATCACTTTCCTTTCAAGAAAAGTCAAAAAATCCATGCCTTTCATTATATTTTAGAAAAAAGGCCACAAAGAAACCTTGTTGACTAATTAAAATGAAAAATCTTCAAATATTACCTATGAAGCAAAATACTTTTAAAACATTTTTTCGTATACCAATAGTTTTTGATGATTTTAAGCAACACAATGCGAATGAATATTCAATGTTCAAAACAATGTCAAGAATAGAAGTAGGATCGAATTGAAAATGAGGCTACCAAGATTATGCATTGTCAAAGACATGGATAGTCTTGATTCCATAGATGACTTTCAGAATTAAAGTGAACACACACAACTCTTGTACAAGGATTTTTTTCCTATTTTCATATCTTCATTATTATGGTTGGCTTCACATTTATCAACTTGTAGACTTTGAGATTCAATGCAATTTAATTATGTATGTGTCGCGACCCTAGCCTTGGGCTCGCGACCAAGGCAGAGGGCTTGTAAGGGTGTGGGCCAAGACTAAGTCCGGGAGTTGCATTCTCATGCCCGGGAACACAAAAGAATGTGAGGGAAAGAACCTTCACACTCCCAAGTGAACTCCCATGTTGGGAGTTGGAATCTTGATGGACTCCCGAATGTTCAAAGAGTGATTGCAAGGGTCAAAACCCAATGGCTTGAAGAGTTCTTTATATCATTTAAAAGCTATTGAAGCGTAAATGTGTAAAATGGGCTTGCATCACCCATTTGGATATCTGAAACACAAATTATGGTCAAAAGAAAGGCCGGAAGTCAAATTGACAATTTGACTCCCGACCACTAAAAGTTGAGAATCGACCCAATTTCCTTGCGCGCAGGTAGCATGCCACATATCATTAGAAAGCTCTCAATGAGGGCTATAACTTTGCTTCAGACCTCATCTCGATCGAAGGTCTACACACAAAGTTATGGGGTTCCAAAGTCGCAGGAGTCTTGACTTTGGCAATTTTGGGACTCCCACTTAGGAGTCCCGAGACAAAAAGCCATTTGGATGTGGGCCTCGTGGAGAGGCACAAAGTATACTATAAGGGGGAAGGTGGTGGCTTCCCCCAAGTCCGAGCCATGGTGAGTCTTGTGAGTCCGAGTTGCCCATGGTTCGGCCTAGCACCAAAAGTGCTCCAACTATGCATTAACCACTTTGTGTTGGTTTTGTGCAGGTCCGTGTGAGTAGTTAATACTTGTCATTCTTCCTAGTCCCATCCCGGAGTTCCAACACGCCCCTCTACCCTTCAAAATGTTGCGAGCCAGGGAGCATGGCCCGACTCCTTGCTTTTTCGTTGCCTTCAGTTTGGACTCACATTTGAGTCCATTAAGGAGCTTGGGAGTGTGTCGGTACGTTTGTACATTTGTATTTTGGAGGGCATTCCATAACATTTTTTTGGATTTTGGTATTTAAATGTTTTTTTCACATGTACAAGGATGTTGGGCATGGATACATGGTGGTATCACAAATGTTAGGGTAATATTATCAATGAACATTCAATCAAATCACACTAAAAAAGATAGCAAACACTAAATCATAGGTGGCATTTGAGTTGGCACCAATGGTAGGTTGTAGTTTCATGGCAAAAATAAATGTTAAAATAACATTTTATTTTTTTAAATGCAAGATTTTGCACTTCAACAACAATGTTACAAAAAATTACAAAAAATGGCAAGTGTATGTTAAGGTCATTGTTTATTTATCCCTTTCCATCCCCTAGCAAGCCAACCTACAAAGACAAGTGGGGAGCTATCTATAGATATTAGAAGAAAAGTTTTTATTACATGAGTAACATCCGCCCCAATGAAAAGTATTGGAAAATTGTCATAAAAGATAATATTGAATTGGGATCACTAAAACATTTCACCAAAATAAACTATGACATGATTGACACATTCATGAATGCCACTAAGCCATGCAAAAGTCATCAACACTTGAGAAATTTAATGAAGGTACATGATAGTGTATACCATGTGCAACCATGCATTTGCAACCAAATGTTAAAAAAAGGTGATGAACTCAACTTCTAGGCAAATGATTATGACATAGAATCATCTCCATTTACTTGATGATCCATGTGTACAACATTGTCCTAAGGTTGTAAAGGAAAACAATCGAGTTAACCCCAAACACATTGCAAGTCTCATGTTAATGAAAGTTGCAATCATAAAATTAGCAAGTACCCCTACAATTCAAACCTCACATCAATTTATATTTGTGAATACAATTGTAGAAGATGGATGGACTACTCCAACACTTTGCATTCCAAGGAGAATCATTCCTACATTGCCAAACAATGCAAACGAAATTACAAAGCTAATTGACCAAATAAAAAGTGGATAATTTGGGCACCAAGTGATTGGAAGCACAAGAATGAAAAAGAATTGTGCAACATTGCAAAGTAGTTATCCATATTTCAACTATTTTGAAAGCTCAACTTCTAACACAATTAGATCTTTTAGACTAATGCATTCTAGTCATGTTCCTTCTAGTCCTTTGTGCCTAAATGTCTTGCATGGCTTCAAATTGTGTCACCCTCATGACTTGTTCAACATCAACTTCCTTCGTTCAAAATGTTAGGTTATGGAAAAGACAACACACAATAGAGGCAAATTAGGAACAATGGTACAATGCAAACACACTAACAAGAGTCATGCTTACCACTTAAGGTGATATTTATAAAGTAATCAATTTGTTTGCTAATGATGCGACAAACAAAAATTGATTACCAAAAGCAATGGACTAGAAATATTCCATGATTTTTACAATGACTAAAAATACTCACAACAAAAAAATGTGATAATATATTATTGTGTATAGGGTTATATGTGACATGTTAGTCCATCTAACACATCACATCAATTTTTGACATTGATGCGCCTTGATGTTGCATTTATATTAAATTTTGTGCAATAGAATATAAATATGATTTGAAATAAATGAATCTTATCTAAATTTTCACTATTACAAGACGTGCCCTCATTTCACTCACATTCCACCTAACATCGAGTGGGAAAAGCCTTGTAATAATGTTTGTATCATAAATTACAAATAATTACATAAAATAGCATTATATTTCCATTTTTTTTAGGGCATGTAAATAACCTTTTTGGGATCTAAATTCGGGTTATAAATCATTAAGTATTTGGTCACATAATATTTTTTAACATGTGACCAAATTTTTTGTAACAAGTAAATTTTGTTGCATTTAAATTGTAAATGCAACCAAAATTTTAATCCCACTCCAATTGTAATTTTGGTCCCATGTGAATTTTAGATGGAACCAAAATTTCTAATCCATGTAGAATTACATGGGACCAAATCTTACATTGGACCATGTAAATTCTACATGGCATGTAGAATTCATGAATTATACATGAGACCAAAATTTCAATCACATGTAGAATTACATGGGACCAAACATGTACATGGGATTGAAATTGGGACCAAACTTATGTAATTTTACATGTGACAAAAATTTTGGACCCATGTAAAAATTTAGGTCCCATGTAGAAATTTTCCAAATAATTGAACACTTGGGGATTGAAACTTCAATCCCAATTTTAATCCCATGTAAATTCACCATGGGACCAAAATTTTAATCCCAATTTTAATCCCATGTATAATTGAGTACATGCAATTCCAATCACACATAAATTGAACATCGGATCAAAATTTTGGTCTCGTTTTCAATATCATGTACAATTAAACATGGATTTGACAAATGACATGAAATTATCACAACATGTCCATTTGAACAACCCTAATTGTGGAAAAGTGTGGATAATTTTTTTTGTGTTTATGTCATTTTTAATGTGTTTCAAGTCATTCAAAAAATTAAAAAATTAATGAACAATGTTTTAGAAGTGCTTTGGAATAATTTATATTCATTAAATTCATTCCAAATTATCAAGTGCATGTTCCAATAATATGTTAAAAACCTTGTCATGTAAACATATCAAAACTTGTAACAAAAGTTCATCATTTTAAAGATTAATATATGAAAAAAAACCAATGCCAATTATATTTGTTGCAATATGTGTTAGAATGGTTAAACCTAATAATGTGCAATTATATCTTTTTGAGAAGTTTTACACATTTATTTCAAATTATTGAAAGCATTTTCAACCACTAATTTCCAAGCCTCTAGGTTTGTAATTATATAGAAATGTTCACCACAACCTTTTATAATTAGATATACATTGTATCATCAAAAAATTCTTGTCACCAAGTAAATATACATCATTGTATTGTCCTTTGAGGTTGTGAATAGAAATAATAGATAAAAATGTCATCTCCTTCTTTATGGGGGTCATGAGCCATGGAAACAAGGGGTAATACCATTTGTTTTTAAGTAGGTAAAGTGGTACAACATCTTGTAAACTTACATGCATGTCAAATAGTCCACCATATAATGCACCTTGGTATAATCCAAACTTTTTATGCACACATAAATCATTTACAAAAAAAAATCAAAACAACATGTAAATATTCATAAAAAACAATTTGTTATGAACCACAACCTAAATGATAATGTTGTAGCCTCCATTTTTGTAATAGAATAATCCTTTTGGTATGTTTCAATTTGGAGATAGAAATATGATCACCAAATGTAAGATTGCAAAACTAGTAGCTTAATTATTTATATCATGAGGAAAGGGTTATAGACCAAGTATAAACTAAATAAAGACAATGAAAGAACACTTTTGAAAATGCATTTCCTTGACAAAATCAAAACTAAAAATGGAAGGTTCAAAGGTAAGTTACCTTCCAATCCTTAAACAATACCTTTGTCATAGAAAATACATCATTAGCTTACTACTTTCATCTTTTGTAATGTTACCTTCTATTGGCTACCTTCCTATTGGAGCTACCTTCTTGCTACAACTACCTTTTTGTTAAAATTATTTTCCTACTATAGTTATTTTCTTATTGCAAGTATTGTCTAGTCAGTTTTGATTTTCAAAAAGCATGTTTTAAAAAGTGAAACAAATAAAAGTTTAACTATAGTGAAAATCAAGGTAACACAAAAAAGAAAATATGTCACTTGACCTTCAACTAAAATCCATTATATATTTTTTTCACACAAGTACAACCTTCTTATCCCACTTTCACACACCAAGTTTCCTAGAATCACACACATAAAATGATCAAATGAAAGAATAACATAACGATAATGAATAAGGAACGAGAAAATGAGTGAATGAGCCCAACAAATAGTAAAGAACCAAAAATGATTTCCCACCACACATGGGTTTCTTTTATCTTCTTAAATTTTCTCACCTCATCTTAATCTCCTCACATGTCCTAGTTAGTGGAAAATTACCTTATCTTTAGAAACTAACTATTTTAATGGCTTCATCCCATAATAAATAAGGGAGAATAAATATGAATATACCATTAATAATTAAATTATTATTATAAGGCCTTCTAGGCTAGCTAGACTAGGAGATTTACCCATTAACAAAAGAACATTATTGAAAATTTATCCATGAATTAAATTTTGATTATTCTACCCTTAAGGTTATTCACTAATGGTACTATTATTAGATTCCATTCTAGAATTAACTTTTTAAAAAATTCCATATGATGATAACTACCATTAATTAATAGCTATCTATGCCACCCCATCACAAGCTTTTAATATCACAAAATTTCAACATAAATTATGAAAAAACCATTAAAATATATTCATGCAAAATTTGTGGGTTTTGAAATGTAAAAAAAAATGAAAATATATACGCATTAATATTATATATATATATGATGTGTCTTTTCTAGTTATGATGTCTTGATGTGATGTACATACAATTTACATTCTACCTAAATCTATGTAATCATTTTGTTATAATGTTACATAAAATTATATAATTTTTGCATATTAAACATGAACATATGTCATTCAAAAACATGTCTCATATGTTTGAATATTTAAGTTTTTTAATACATACAAATGTTATTCATATTAACCATAACACACAATTCACGTGATTTTTGTACAAACCTATGAAAAACCACATTTCATACAAAATTATATGAAGTTATGAACATATAAGATTTGTAATGCCATTATATTTTTGGCATCCCACGCCAATTCTTGAAATTGAACATCATCACTTACATGATATCACCCCCAAGCCATGCAATTAGTTTTCAAAATACGATGTTGATAGCCATGACCACTTTTTAGAGCACAAGATCCACTATTGATCACCCAGTCATAGATAGTTCACTTTGTGTGCAAGGATGTTTGCAACATGCACAAGCTTGTATTTAAATCAAATTTCAACAAGAACAACCTTTTATGTTTCATGTCAATCTTCAAGATCAAATGCCTTGCTTGGTTGTAGATGTCAAGGAATGTTTCCTTTGGCATTTAAAAATGTTCAATCCATATATCATTGTCATAATTTTTCATTAGGAAATGGTTGAACATGTCATACCATGAGGTTTCACCCAAATTACATTTTTTTTGTTAATCACCAACAAGCTACAAAGAAATCTTTAATCATAAAGGGTGGCAACTACAACAACATATTAAAACCTAATATCATGGATGCCAACAATGGTTAACATCACCATTAGTAGCATCACAATGGCTGAATTTCATCCATGAACATTTTTTTAATCCATAATCGATGAAATTCATCCATTGTCACCCACTTTTCATTCCTAACTTGTAATTCATTTATAATTTATTTGTAATTTACTTATAGTCAACCAAGGTTATCATAACATCTGAACCTTTGTCAAAACACAACCTATCTATTTGGACATTGATGTTATTTAACGTCATGTCGAAACAAAGTCAATAGAGGTCATAACCCATATTGGGTTGTCCAAGGTAAGATTTAAGGCAACCAAAACTCTTGTTTTTCAATCACTTGAAACCTTGTGATAACCAAAACAACATTCAATCACCAAATAATCAGCTATTAACTATGGCAATGAAAAAAAACTAACATGGCCTCTTCAAGGTTTTTTTGAGCAGATTTTCATTTTCTTAGAAAAAAAGTTGGGAAAATTCATGATATTCATTGGTTGAAAGTGCAAATTCAACCAAATTTCTTATATTTTGGTTAAGTTTCACCAAAATTTTGACACTAAAAAAAAAGAAAAAAAAGATTGTGGAATGCTTCCATTTGCATAAAAAACTATTGCTTCAAATGAATATCTATTGATTATGTTCCATTATTTGATATTTATGAACTTTCATTTGAACATTTTGTATTCTGATGTAGAGACATGATTTTTCCAATATGTCAAAATATTGGCAACAAAATAGTTTGGGGGCATGAAATGATAGGATTTCATCACAAATTTAACATGCGAAAAATTTAAAAAGGAAAATTGTGTGAAGTTTGTTCATTCATAGGTTTATACATTTTACACATGAATGTCATGTGTGGAAAACATGTTTGACACGTGAATAAATGTGTTTACAAATGAGGTAGAAACCTATGAATGAGAAAATGTTGAACAAATTTTGCATCTTCTTATAAATTTGTGTCAAATGTGTTTTCAATGCACAATATCAATACATGAAACGTACAAATTATGAATGAAATTTTTTTGCACAATCTCCCTTACTAAGTCATGAGATGTTAAGTTTGTGATGTATGCTAATATTTATACCCTTAACATGTGCACAAGGAGAATCACAATATCAATGCAAGTGAACCAAAACTTGTGAAATTTTAATCATGTTCAATGAAAAGCCCAATATTATTCAAATTGTTAATATAATAACACATGACATCATGATTCCTTAAAAAAACTTAATTTCATTAAATCAAAAAATCTAAAACACATCACCTTCGACATTTCATATAAATTACACCAAATTTCATATGCATTAACTACAAAATATCTATGGTGGTTCCCTTTAGTAACATTCTTTAGGTGGAGTCTAGTTGTATGGAGGCCCCATCAACATGCACATGACATGTTGGATGGTTTTTCATGCCTTTAGATTCACTTTGTACATATAATGAATCACCCTAGCAAATGACATTTTGGTTGAATTGTCCCAAAAATATTTTGTATCCCACTCCACCCCATATGACATTTACAAGTTTGCTCACTAAATATGCCTCAAACCATAAATGTGTTTAGTGTCATTTCACCATACACCAAGTAGTTCCTAATTCACCATGAACAAAAAACAATTATAAAGCCACCCACTAGTGTGTTTTCCTTGCATTAATGGCATTATGTTCCTTGGCAAAAAATATGTAAAGATGGAGTCACCTCTTGCATGCATCCATCTTCACCCCAATTGCACACAACAATGTACACAATATCTAGTTTGTTGAGCAAAAAATGTAACAAAATGTTGTCCTTCCACAAATCATTGTGCAAAATCCCATTATGGTGCATTGCATTCATGATGTTCATTTATGCCCATGCCATCTTCACACAATTTTGCCTAAAGGTGACAAGTCATTTTTGCCCTTCCATATTTGGGCTCGATTCCTATAATAACATTCAATTCTCCATAATGAATGAATACTTTATGTTGTAATCTAACATTTCTTAAAGCATGCCCCCATTTCATGACAATGTGTAAGCCTCTAGAGTTTTTGAATGGATGGTAAGGAACTTGATGACACTTATATGTTCATATGGGTAAGCCAATGTTTCTTATTTATTTTGGGTGTTATATTCACCAACTCAATGGTGTTCAAATTGCAATCAAACTTTTCAATTCGCACCTTATGCACCACACCATAACCATTTTGATTGTTTAGACCCAACAAAGGAAACGCATTCATTGTGCTTGGAATCCATATGCTTGGAATTCATTGTGCCTTGATTTCCTATTTGGGAAAGAAGATTTTGAACCTCTTCTTCCATCCATGGTGCCAATTGTGCCTTCTTTTTCAAATAAATCTTGTTAAATTTGGCCCACCATGTCACCTTATCACATAATTTCACCACCTCCATAGGTCAATTTGCCTTATCCTTTTGTTAAATAAAAGACTTCAAACCATTGTGCCAAATTTGATGTTATGTTCTTAACCTTGCATTCAAGCCACTCCAAAAACCCTTGAGAATTTTGTAATTCAATGTACTTTGGGGAATTGTTTAGTTCCATAATTTTTTTTCTCTTCATGACCTATTTGTATTTGTTTAGGCCATATGCTTGCTTGTTCACAAAAGTGGACTCGAGGTAAACCATTATATGTTCCTTTAAAAAGTCCATAACAATTTCTTGGGGTCATCACATGTTAATCCATTTAGGGTCATTTGTCACAAGCCTCTAACGCTTTTGAAATGGGTTGATGAAGTGTTTTCACCTTTAAACATCTTTTATGCCCTTCGCTTTCGCATGGTCTATGAAGGCACACTAAAATGCCTTCCATGTGAATTATTCAATGTCTAAAATGAAAGGTTTAAGGGTTTAGGGTCAAATTGTCCCCTTGAAGGTTGATTAGATAACATCATTTTAATTTGGGGTGCCAAATTTTTTCTAAAACCTTCCAATCACTAATTGTTATGAACAACTTGAGTTTCAAAAGGTCAAGGACTAAGGTTTTCTAAATTTTGTGAAAAGGCCAACAAAACCTCCCATGTATTCAAGGTTTCAGCCTCCTTAGGTCGCTTGAGGTTATAATCAATGGTTGTAAGGGTGTAACCAAAACACAAAATCCAAAGGGGAAAAAAGGTAACAAAAAAATGAAGCCAAGATTTTTAAAAAAAACTTCATATAGTTTCAACCCAATTCGAATCACTATTAGACAGTCATATGTTAATTCAATCGCCATTAGATGGTCACATGTTCATTCGATCACCATTTTTTGAATTGGTGATAGAACATTATCACAATTGTTTAATAGTGACCACATTGGTCACAACCATTTAATGGCAACCAAAAATGGAATAGGTCAACAACTAAAAATTTAAAGGGTCGGTTACCAAAAATGGAATGGACCATAGCCATCCAATGGCAATTGAATCAAGATATTTAGCTATGGTTGCCATGGAGGCCCTTTATTTACAAAAATGTCTATTTCTACATTATTAACAAAATTATGCACTTCTATCATGGACATTGTTCCTATTTATGGTTGTATTGTGTTCAAGTGGTCATGTGTGTCACCAACATGAAGTTTTTTGGGAATGTTTTTGTATAACAAATCTTTTAACATATTGATGACATCCAAAACCTATAATTCTTCAAATGCACACACCATATCTTTAACAACTCCACCCTTGTAATCTCAAGTTATAAACACTCACTCCCCCTTTGTGACTTGTTCATTGTTGACATACAAGGTCAATGGGATCTCCTTGTATAACAAATCCTTTGGTAATCAAACAATATCCACATGATATTCTCCTTTTTTCCATCTTGGGAAATACATGACATCTATTTTCTCATAATCCCATGTAATGATGGTGTTGTTGTTCCAATTGTGATTATCATTAGGTGCAATGTTTAGTTTGACCTAGTTTGTTCTCATGCCCTCATTTTGATTACTTGACATGGTTGGTTATGCCTAAAACACAAGGATAACCCAAAACTTTGCAAGGACTAAACACTTTCTTTTAAGTGTATTGCATTAATTGTAAAAAAAAAATGACCATACATAAAAAAAGAAAGCTTTCAAATTATGTTTTCAAACTTTTTATATATAAAATATATAAAAAATGATGATTGAAATGGATTTTGATCACCATTGAATGGCCGAAATGAATCAAGGTCATTTTAGTCGCCTAACGGTGATCGAAATCAATTTTAGTCACCTTGAAGCTAGTTTAGTGTTCAAGATGATGACCAAAGTAGGTTCAATCCCCATTGATTTTGGTCAAATGGTTGCAGGTAACCAAACCTCTTTCGGTCACCATCCGATATTGACATGTCATTCTTTTGACATCATGGCCATCGAATGGTGACCAAATTGTTTTGGTCACCATGTGATCGCAACTAATCATTTAAGACTAAGTTTGAAATCCATGTTTTTTGGGTGACCAATGGAAAATGAAACTAATTTGAACCCACACATGCATTGTTTTAAAAGGGTGGGTCCACTATAAGACTCACACTTGGGGTTATTGTCAATATTTTCTTCTATGACGTGTGAGGGTTTTATTTGTTTATAGTTATCAATGCCACACATGAAAGAAAGTGGATCACTTTTGGAGGATGGTGAAATTCACAATGCCACTTGTGAAAACAATTATGTGTTGGACTTCATTGTTGAACCTCTAGAAGATGCCAACCCCTACTACATTATTATTCAATCCTAATAATCCTATGTGGACTAGAAAAATCCCAACCCTATTAGATTTAGCATAGGTCTAAAGGATCCCAACACCCATTAAATTAACATAAGAGGATTATTAATAGGGTAACATGGCAGATTGTGGGGACCACATGAGAGTAATAAGGGGGGCATGGGGAAAATGGACAATGACACGACATAAAATTTGAGGCCTTTCAAGATTTGATTATGTTAGCAAATGATGGATGGTGCAACATGCCTTAACCATGGACATACACATTGTGTTCCAACTATGTATAGTGGTGCCACATTGACAAAAAAATGGCCAATGGCTCAACATGAAGCTCATCACAAGAATAATGTTGCCTAATTTACAAATTGCCAAGATGCTCAATTGAAAGCATGCGCGTTGGAGGTGCATAGGGCAATGATAAGGAGCCTAATATTTATAAACAATTAGGTGCATTTGATTATGGTAAAGGTGGCACTTGAGGTTCAAATTGATTGGAGGATCATTTCAAGTAGTTGAAGGACCAATGTGCCTATGTATCGAACACAATTGGGTCCACCACATCTCGCGAGTACTCCTCAACCAATACCACGAAAGTCAATTGCACCCATGTTGATGGTGATTAGGGAACCACATGGCAATCAAGCTTTAGTTTCCATGGTCATCAACCAAATTGTTGAATCCCCATGGGAGCAAAATCCCCCCCATTCACATGGGCCAACATCTTTGTCAAGTTCAAGCACATATGAGGCCATAGATGGAGACCTAAGGGCCCATGAGCAAATGGAGGTGAATTTGAAAGCTACATGGTTGAAATGGCATCGTATGATTTATTTGACATGAAAGTGTGTCAAATGCGGTAGATGGAGGGGGCAAACACACATAAAATGCCTTTATATTCTAAAGAAGTGAACTAAAAGGCCAAAATTGCAAAACATGCCCTTGAGGCATTACAAGGGGAATTGAGGACAATGCAAGCCACATTACATGAGATGGAGTTGTCCAACATTATTTTTTGTGTGAACAATTGGGCATAATGTAAAGAAAGATTGAAGTTTTAAAACATGAAATTGCTTACAAACAAAAATAAAGGGAATTGAAGCAAAAAAAGGAACGCCTTAATTCAATGGATGGTGTCTAATGGTACCATCAAATTTTGATTGATATGAAAGAACAATATCAAAAAGATGTTGAAGTGTTTACTAAAGAAGCTTAATTAGCCTCAAATAACATGTAATTAACATGCATTTTGGGCACATCTTGGGTTGTGCAAATGGAAGTGGAATTAATGTGCATTGAAGTGAAATATTGTGATGACCAAAAATTTCAATCACACAATTTAACATCATGGCCAAGGATATTTGAGATGTTTCTAGATAACTTGCCAAAGACGCAAGATACCAAAAACATAAATTGGTCAATGCACCTTGAGCTTGACTTGGAATATTTCACCTCAACTTTCGAAAAGATGGGGAAACATTTTTGGCCTTAACCTCAACCCTTCACTAAAACTGGGGACCAATGGATTATTTGCTCCAACCCATATGAACCAAAAGGAGTGTGGCAATTGGGCACTTATTAACACATGCACCATCTACAATGCTTAATAACATTGATGGTGTCAAGGAAAAGGTATCAACAATGTAGGGCCCCATTCCATTGTCATCTATATGCACAATTTAACTTTCAAAATGTCATGGCAAAACATTGGGAATATAATCAATATAACACGCCTAATTGACCTCAAGCACGTGGTGCAAACATGCAATGGATTTGGCAAATGGGCATGTCATTTATTACATTTGGGAGTCAATAGGACAAATGGTAGTTGGATGAATCCCAAATTCAAAAGGCATGTGAGGCCTTTTATTTTATATCCATTGATGTGAAAAGCAAATGGTTTTACCAAAATTTTGATGGTGGTTTAACCCAAGGACCAATAAGTTTGAATTTGGTCTAAACCCATGTGGAATTTGGTACAATTCCACGGGTGATATGGTCTAGCAAGTGTGTAGTTTACATGATCTTTTGGGAAAAGCAGCACATGACCATTTAATCAAGGAGATTAGTGATTCCCAATGTTTGAAGGACGAAGTGACATTTGCATTTTTTAATTGAAATATCATCACACGATTGCCATGGTCAATGAGATAAACAATCTTCTTGGGTTGAATGTGATTTTGCACGGGGTGAACATTGGGCAACAAGGTCCATCAGTGCAATTGCCAACAATCTCAACCAACTTTTCAAACACTATTTGGGGAAGGTAATAATAGAAAACCAATAGATTCCTAAGTTAAGGGCAAGGAGGATTTAACATAAGTATTAAGCACATCATATGTACATCACTTTTCCAACATTGAAACAAAATTATGTATAGGTTCATTGTCATATTTATGAATGGTGTAAAATGGGCAAAAAAAAAAAATTCCCCAATTGATGTAATGGTTGTGATGACTTGTACATAATAAATAAGAAACAAAATTCTCCACCTATTTAGAGCTTTTAAATGATAACATGATAAAAAAACTCATGATTGTACACCAAATACATCTTTATTACATGTTTGAATATGTTCAACACTTAACTTTGGGTTGAATCAAGTTTTAAGTTATGGGTCCAAATTCTTTAAGGTGTACCAAAATCTTGTTACAACATCACCCTTTTTCTATCTTTTTTACTTAATCTATTTTTTCCATGTAAAGACACATTTATGGATGATTATGATGGATTCTAGAATTGTAACGGTTTAAAATATGGTCCTTCCAAAATATTTGACAATTTTTAACTCTTTATTTTTTATGGGGATCAAAATATAGGGTAAAAAAGGATTGCAATATGGACTAAGTCCCTTTTTTTCTATGTGGTACACCTTAAATGAATTCACCTTTCTAAATATTAATTACATTGATAAAATGAATAGTTCAAATATTTGGCAAAATTTGATAAACACCAAGTAGGGTTCAAAATCAAATGGTAACAAATTTATTTACACAAAAGCATACAATTCAAACAAGCTATGTGGACCTTCTTGTGGATGGGAAAATTAATCAATTTTTATGTATTTTTTAATGGTTAACCCTTTTAAACAATGTGAGGCTGCAATGCCCTAGTGATTCTAGACATGGAAGCACAACCAATTATGGATTAATATCTTGGGGTTGAGGTTCATGATAGTCATTGTCATTTGGTGCATCGCCACCATCATTGTTAATGTTTGTGTCTTAGTCATCATCATTGCATCGATCTTCCATTTCTAAAATGTATGTCCCATGCAAGGTCATGATGATATTTTGCCCCACTTGTTTTGTTACAATTCATTTGGTGGGATGATGTCAATCAATATCCATGATG
>Ga0209611_10009203_pt1 | contig 15047 bp, 11 predicted proteins | sample S1TSphgellanicum_3_FD_187693 | JGI IMG/M metagenome (GOLD analysis project Ga0209611, IMG submission 187693) | Host-associated microbial communities from peat moss isolated from Minnesota, USA - S1T2_Fc - Sphagnum magellanicum MG (SPAdes) (version 2) | ecosystem: Host-associated > Plants > Peat... | reverse complement strand
AAAATAAAGTCGCAAAAAAAAAACTGAGATCAGGGCAGATCAGAGCTGATCAGGATTGAGAAAGGGCAAACAAAAAAAGTCAAGCTGGGATGGCACAGGGATAGAAAAGAGAATCCTATCAGTGCACCATCCATCCACGAGATAATGTGACCCAGCACCCAGCACTGCACCATTCTATTGGAAACCCATTCTCACTCAATTGTGGATGAAGAACATCTGACAACCTGCTTATGGATTGTTAGTAGATAGGTAGAAAAAAAAAGTAACTGAGCTAACCACCATGGTTAGCTAGGGAACTGGAACCCAACAGAAAATTGTTTTCTGACCACTTACCATTCATCCTTCATGGTGGGCTGGTGGGTGCTGGTTCACTATGGCCCTGATGTACCCTCTCATATTAACGATAACGGCATCCTTACAGGGAATTGTCTTATAACTTTCAGAATTTCTTAATTGTATCTCTATCTGATTTCTATCACATATTTATCCGTTTTGTGTGAGTAAGCTTCACAAGTAATGTTTATTTTGTTGTCAATGAGCTTGAACGGGCCACCAAGGTCATTTTATCACAAAAGATTAATTTCATCAAAATACTCCAATAAAAAAGTTGTTCAAGATCAAGTGTAGGTCTGAATGTGTAGGGTAACACCCTGGGAGAAGGCAATTCCTGAAATAATCTCCCTCAAGGGGGTGAGCACAGGGGAGTTATTTCAGGAACTCCCTCCTCCCAGCGAGTTACCCAACTTAATGCACCCAGCCCATTTTCAGGATGAAGAAAAGTAACTGAGTGGAGATGAAAAATGAAATCTCTTGATGAAGGAAGTGGGAGAATCTCTTCATCCCTGAGCAATTCATAATTTTCCTCCCGGCTGGTTCGTAGGAGGGAAATTACTCTTTGTGAAGCCCTCCATTATTAGTGTACTTATTTTGGGCCAGGACATTATGGATCTTTGACATCCATGTGAAAAGATAAACTAAAAGTAAAAGCCATGAATTATAGTAATAAACATAAACCCAATCACAAAAAAGGAAAAGAAAATCTTGTCACCCCAACATTGTGCCTGAACAAGTAGAATCAACATATGGGGGAAAAAATTGAGTGGTGCACATATCAACTACATTATAAGACACATTTGGGCCACAATTACATAACTTTGGACCTAAATATGATACATGTTAAGCATTTGTGTTAAATCATATTGCAATAATATATTTTTGATGTGATGTTTTCATGATTTTTCAACCAAAAATCTCCCAAGCTCTCTTTCCATTTACTCATCATTTCAAATTGTCTCACACACTTAAATTGCTTCCTCAAACAATTTTTCAAACCTTTCCTTAGATATGATTTTTGAATTTGGTAAGCATAATGGGAACATTGTCAACATCAATAACAACACCATTGTGGAACTTCACAACACCTTTGAACGCATAATGACCTGCCATTTTGCCCTATATTGACCAAATTGGATATTTATAAAATAAATGAAATGAAACAAATCACTGGATGAAATTTTATCAGGAAAATAATCCTTATTTGAATAACCCAATTAAAAAAATTATGAAACTATAGGGTTCACAAAATGACCAAGCATCCAAATATCAAAAACATCATGTCACCCTTCCTAACCTTCACCCAAAGAAAATGAAAAAAAATAAATACAAAGACCCAATTTAAAAATGAAAAAGACCCAATTAAAAAATTTCATGGCCACACCTTAAAACCTATAAAATAGAGGGGAGGAGGGTTATGAAAAACATTCAATTGAAAGGACGAGGGACTTGGAAGGTGCATGTGAATCCCATGGAAGGGATGGTTAAACAAGTAGGTGTAAAAGGGCTTGTGTAGCCGCGCGCAATTGAACAAAGCCAAAGGTGTAACCACCTCACCCAAGGCATGACATGTCACAAGTAAGTGGCTTCAACCATCATAAGTGAATTGAACTAAGTGTTGCATTATGAACAACCACATAATGCATTCATAAATGAATAGGATTCTACATTGAGGTAATGTTTTTTTTGAAGGCCTCCAATCCATTTGTGTACACCATGAATGATGACTAGCAATTTAAGACAATTTAGCAAGAATATAAATTGATCTTTGTGTTGGAGTGTTGGGAAGAAAACACTAATTCAAGATCCTTGTTAAAAATGTTTTAGTTTTGAAACATGTTTCACTTCACAAGGAGCATTCAAAAAACTTTCCATAGAAGCTACTTACATTCTTGGACTTTTTTTTTTTTTTTTTTGAAGGTTCAAGCTTTCCATCATCACAAAGCCAATTAATGTAAAGGAAAATAATAAATTAAAGATTGACAAAGTACCATCATGAAGTACAAAAGAAGCACATTCATGTTTGTTGAAAAGGCAGGAACTATCAAAAGGGAAAAGAATCTACTAATTAGAGTGTATGTGAAGTTGGTTTTAGTTCTATAAAGGATTTGTATTTGGATGATGACAACTTTTGGTAATGTTGATATGATCAACAAAGCTTGTGAAGTGTCACTATCCACTAATATGTGGTCACGTATTCCTTTCCTCTCTATTATATCATTCTAAATTCAATTGTGGCATGTATAAAACTAAAAGACCATGTCATCTTCAAATTTGGAAAAAGGAATTGCAAAATCGGATGAATCATTAGCAAAGTCATGGGATTCATACAGTTTGTTTGACAAAGTTGTTAAAATATATTTCCAAACTCATTTCATCCCTCTAGTCATAATTCCAAATCACAACACAAAAGAGTTAGAAAGCTAATGGTAGGCTTTTTTTTTTATCAATAGTTGTAAGTTGTGCGGAAATGGGACCTTTTGGATAACCATTTGAAATTGGACAAAGGGAACAAACAATGACATGTTGCCAATCTGATTTGATACACCTCACATCACCTACAACACAAGTTAGATGCAATCAAAGATCACCTTCCCCTAGGCCAAATAGCAGATGTAATAATCTTCCTAAATCTTCAACTATTCGGCCCAAGAATACCATTTGTGTTAAGCATTGTGGTGGTCAGAGATTTACAATTTCTATAAGTCCCACCCAACTATCAAGTTTGCCATATGGAGAGGAAGGCAAACAAAGGTCTTGTGTGATTCGAAATGTAGGGAATGGACCTACTACATCCATTGTCATTTGTGACAACATGCACATTGAATTGAATTGTAAAAACAATGAGAATTCAACAAAGACAAATGATCAAATTGCAAAATCTTGTCCATGTTGCAGGTTAGAATAAAATCACATTAAAACATTTATTGTCAAATTTCAAAATATTTAGTGAATTTTGATTTTTAAATGTGTTATTTGCATAAGAAATTAAATTCAATGCCCATGATACGTAAGTGATCTAAAATTCTAGCTTATGGAATTGCAGATGTGATGCTTGTGTAAATGCTTGCAAAAACAACATGAAAGTAAGTTCTTGTGAATATCTTAACTAATAACATTACTGAAAAATATTGTAACAAGTTACTACAAATGAAGAAGGTCCTACCACAAATGGTTGTGTAATTTCTTCTATTTTCAACACACTAAAATGGGTGCTAGAATCTGCAAATTTTGATTTTAAAAAGCATTAATAGTTTTAATGGATACACTATCACCATGCAAAACCTTTTAACTTAATAGAAACAAGTTGGCTCTTGTTTTGAGACTAAGAAAATTATCTTAAGTCATGAGGAAGTGGGTGAACAGCTTTCTATGCCTCAAGGTGGAATGAATTTAAGCATCACAAATGAACGTTGCAAGATTGGGAGCCAAAGTGATTGCATATCATCTTGTGTTCAACATTGTCTAAATGATAATTGTGGTTGCAGACAGTGGTATGAGGCTTTTATTTTATGTTGTCTTTTTGTTGATAATTGATGTCTATAATATGTTATGTCTAAATGGACATGCACGTAAACTTTGTATTATAAACATAGGATATCTATACTAAGATTCCAAAGTAGTTTTTTTTAATAAGTCATGAAATCAATCTTTTTTTGTTCTCATTGTTGTCATGGACATGTTAAATTAATTACTTGCATTTCAATAATTTGTCCTTGAACAACATCTTGATTCCTAGTGGATTCATAATCATTTTGTTGAAGAAAGTATGATGGAGTTGCATGGGTTTTGCTTACATTAAAGGTATAGGAGAAAGACAAGCTCAACAATAATTTCAAACCAATTAAAAGAGCATGCTACAAATAAAACACACTGTTAAACTAACCTTCATACAGCTTTTCTTGCATGAACTTTATCTAGGCATGTTCATGGCAAATATGTTGGTGCCCATCACATAAAGCCTACAATTTCTTCACTCATTGCAACAAGGTTAATACCTTTGTCGATCAATAAGGATTTTTGTGTTTACTTGTCATAAGTTGTGTATTGCATGAATTTGGAATCTTGTACATGACTTAGGTTACGCCCCAAAAATGTGAATCTATTTCAAGTGCATCGTTACTTGACCAGGAATAGAAATGTACTTATTTGCAACACAGATGAATTCATACTAAATATATTTGCTTGATGTGTTGAATATGCAGGATGAGACAACTCACCAAAGAAATGAAGTTGATTTCAGAAATTAATTCACCCAATAATCCTTCGTTTTTCACATAACTTGTGCTTTTGTTAGAGAATTGGTTTCATTGTTGAATTTAGATGAACTAGTTCAGTGAACATTTGATATTGGATGTGAATCTATGTTGACCAAAAAAACACCTATTTGAGAACACATTGTAGGGATAAAGATTCCATTGGTTCACATTTCAGTCATAAAAATTATGACATTGTATTACAATTTCAAAAATTAAATGAAGAAATAATGTGAGCACAATTCAATGTTTAGAACACCTTGATGTTCAATTTAATTTGAAACTTCCAAGCCATTGTTCTTAGGTGTTAACATTAAAAGTGAGCTTCCATATTAATTATCCCCAAATTACATGTGAACATTGGAAACAAGTTTTTTTACTTATGTGGACATCATGTCCCTTCATGTATGTGTGTGTGTGTGGGGCAATTCTACAGATGAACTTCCTCCCAAATCATGATTTCCCTTTTGTTGACAAAAATTTGACAATAGTTACAAATAATCAAAATGAACTATTTAGGTTTTTTGTGCATGCAATGACTCTATCTTTGTTCTATTAAAAAATACCAAATAAATCCCAACTTTTTCATATCATCAAAACCTTGATATGAAAGAATGATTAGGGAATTTTGAAAAATAATAATACACGAATTAAGTTGATCTTGTGCTTATACATGTTCAGTCATTGGTGTGTGTTAAAAAACATTTATCAAAAGGTGCAAACATATTAAATTAGGCCAATGTGTGATCCTTCTTTTTTTAGTGAAAGTAGTCATAAAATAAATTTTAATATAATATAATATTATATATATATATATATATATGAAAATGCAAGTAAGTACCTCAAATTAATTTTAAGTGAATGAAAGTAAGATTTTAATTAGATTTTTGGTAATTTGAAGTTGATGACACATTCAAATGTATTAATTATTTTTAGAAAGTTCAACTTAAAGATCATATTTTGTCAAAAAATTGATTTAAAATTAATTTTTAGCACATTTACTTGGCTAGTTTAAAACAAATTTATTACATATTTTTCTTATATTAAAATTTTTTAAACTTGATATGCAACTTATTATAAATTTAATAAAATGCATGATGACCTTATAATGATACATGAAAATATTTTTAATTTTAATTTTTTACATTTATATAAGAAAATAAAGGATTGCAATGTTGAGAATACTTTTTAAACCTAGTTTTGCATGCTTGCTCACCAAAACCACATTGAGAAATTCCATCTCTTACATTTGGTAAATCCATTCAATTGTTTTCAAAATACCAAATTGAATAAGGCATTTGAAACCATAATTAAAGAATTTTTTGTGTATATAAATCAGTTGAAATATTTATCAATGGCCTAACTTTACCGTATTTATAAATAAACAAGGGTAAGTAACAACATTTGTTCCATTTATAATTATGTAGCCAAATTAGACCTCTGAACACAAGGGGTTTCCAAAAGATGCAAAGAGTGACCAACCCTTGTCCCTCCCCTCCCACAAGATATTCTGAAAGACTCTCTATTTTCGTTCACACAAAAATTTCTTTGGAAAATTCCAACATTTTTTTGTAAATAATATAATTGGTGTTGAAGCTGTCATGGTACCAAGGTAGATCTGAACAAAGAAGGAAATATCCATGCCTATTTTATAGCAAAGTCCCTCAAACTTCATTCCTAGTGTTACAAGTTTGAACACACCAACGTGACCCAAACCTCAAATTGAAAATCTCGAATGTGAACCAATATTGATTCCATGCCTTCCAATAATGGAAGCCCTTCTGGACCTTCTATTTCAGGATCGTGGTCCCTTTGCATTCTGCCCAATATTGGATCCCACTCAAGATTTTAGGATAGAAGTTTGGTTGGGGGTTGGCATGTTCAAACTTCAAACTTGTGCGGCAACAGGGTTGAAGTTTGAGGGATTTGAGAGTTGGTGATTTCAAACATTATACTGGGGCTTCCATTGTTCTCAAGTATGAAATTGAGGTTAAGAGCTTAGATTGCATGCCCAAGAACAATGGAAACCCATTGGACATGGCCCAGCCTGATGTAATAACAAAAGTTGGGCAGTGTTCTCTTCTTCCAAGAAAGAACCAGCATGTAAGGGTTGGATATATGGACCCTTAACACAAAGCTGCTCCACTTCTTTGTCTAGTGGTAACCTCTCATCCATTCACAAAGTGTTTACCAACCAACAAAAACAACTCAAGTCTCCAATAGTTGAAATCTCTAGGGAGGATATTTGAAATCTTTAGGAGGGCGCAAAACCATTCCTCCAGCTGCCACCCATCTCCCTGTCACATACTCCTGTTCCACTTCCTGAGTGCAACAGAGCCAGGTCCCTTCTTCCCTCCTTTGTCAGTAGATGTAAACATCTTGCAGAAAATACAATGGAAGTGAAAACTTTGCAGAAACTTGTGACCACTAGAAGACAACATACATACACACCAATTGAAAGTTTCCAGAATGCAAACCCAGTCCTTTGACCCAAGGATCAAGACACAGCAAAAAGACATGACCATGAATGCCTTCACTGACAAATCCCTCAAACATTGAAGGAAAAAAATTCAGATCTGGATCTGTGGCAAGGGGAGCACAAATGTGCAATTTGCATGGATACTAAGAAATCTTTTCATTCATCCTCAACAGAGTGATTGACAATCTTCTGCTGCTGGACTAGCATACTCAAGTGCAAAAGAAGGGCACCTTTGCTGACTTGGGATCTACAACACCAATCTATTCCACCACATTCTACTCTGATCCATAGATGAGTACCTCCGCATCTGCAAAGTACTTGAGATGCCTGCCTACATACTTACACCTCATCCCAAACCAACTCAGTTCAAGCTCTGACTAAATCCTCGCAACTCCCAAGTCTGAACACATAACAAAAGGATGCTAAAACTTCTTTAGTCACTTTTGAAGTTTCAGCAGTAAATGAGAGCACAGCTGTGGACATTACTACCAGCTGCCAACTATGACTACATTTGCTACAGTAACAGGAAGGGCAACAGAGCAAATGCAATGTGAACACTTGCCAAGGTCTATATTGATCAAAACTAACAGGCATTCTTGTGAATTTTGAAGCCAAAAATTCTAGGGACATAGCTTTGAGTTGGCTTTGCTGGTTTTATGTAAGGATATGTCATCAGAAAAAGATGAGGAAACGTTGTCCCAAAGTATGCTCCATCAATATCTGTATCTGTAGTCAAGAAACATGACAAGAGAGGACCTCAACAACCAGGACACAATTAGAGTGGCTGAAACAAGGTGCATATTCCTCTTGCACATCAAGTGACATCTAACTAACACAGTTATGAGATTAGGTCTGCATAAAGAGCTCATTTTCTCTATGGCTCAACATAACCACTCTAAAGATTCCCTCTCCGCATCACAACCATGTCAAGCACAGATGCAATGTACCTTTGGCATGGTAGCATGGAAGGTTAGGCTCTTGCAATGTCTTTGCCTTAACATTGCAGGGAGAAAACAAGGTGTCTTAAATGCTGAGATATCAGGTGAATCACCAAAACAAAAGTCTTATACCTAGTCCATGTTACCATAAAGACCATCAGAATGGAATCAGATACCCCTAGAATCCTTTAGACATAGATCCTGTTCTTAGCAACACAATCATAACTAGAAATGTGTATCTTCCATCAGACGGAGAGGTTATCAGTATCACTTGCTCCCCAGAGCTCACTATCGCTTTCTTTCAGGGAAAACCTAAAAGTTGAAATTCAATTTTTTTCAGGGCTCTATGATGGCTATTCAATTGAATAGACACCCCAAATACACAACAAGGGGAGAGGATACTGCCCTGGTACTTTGACCTGGGATAGTAAATGTCTTCACACTTCGGGCAATAAATCTTTACAGTACTTGTCCGTGGGATATCTGACTGGCCCATTGGCAGACAAGGTTGACCTGAGCAGTAGACTCGTGGGCACCTGCCAAAGTCAACATTCTTGCATTTTTCCAGCTGCACACCACCAGAGCATCACAAAGTCAGAAGCTCTGGCATGTGGGATCCTGTTGTGATGAATCATGATTCAGCCATATCCATACTGCTGTGTTGAAAGCAAATTAACATAGAAGAGCCTCAGTTATAAGGCATACCATTGCACCCAACCCCTTGCTAGTCAAAATGTACCGCACATGAATCAGTCCATACAACATCTCGGCAGCAGACTCTACCATTTCATTTTGCTCCTCTGTCAACATGTCATCTGCAGTCACAACACATTAATCGAACAGTTCACACCTCACAGGCACAAATTTGAACAACTGTATCCTGGGCACAAGACAGCTCTACCAATGTGGTCACCCTGCCTTGTTTTGTAGAACATGCTTGGACACAGAGGTACACCTCAGATGTCTAAAACAGAATCACATCAGAATTGCAACAGCTCATACCTCATCCACTGCTTAGACATACAAATGACAAAGCGGACCATGAAAAATGTGTTAGTCACCCTACACCATCGGCAGCTGATTTTCTGCCCACTCCAGCCCTGAAGCTTGAAGACAGCCAGCACTTAATTTACCAGTAGCACTCACAGTTCTACTTCCAGTTATGAAAACTCCTCAGCATACTTGTGAGAGGCACCTAATGGGTAAGGAGCACTAGACACTGAATCTCCTCACTGCTTGTTCAAATCTTAGTCTCCTAGCCTACATCACCAACTGTCCCATTCACACATATGTGCAGATCCAAAAGTCCCTGGTCACAATCTCCCTTGATGAGTTCACAATACTAAAGAAGAAATGTGCACATACCATTAGGAGATTCAACATCCAGAATGAGGTCAAGTGCATAATCGTAATATGGCACTTGGCTACTGAGGCCACTGAGATTGAACTCATCTTGGATGTACTCATCATCAACCTCGCAAAAGAATTCATTGCCTCTCAAGCCACAGAACCAGGAAATCCACGATGTGTCCTCCCCATCAGATGCACTCACATCAGACTCCTCGGTATCTGTGTTAGATTCCTCTGAACAATCAAACAAGCAAAACAATACACATGGTAGTAGTAGTTCAGAACAAGAGTTTTTCATGCATAGTAAGAGGATTGAATGTCATGTTCCCTGTCGAATGAGATAAACTGCTCCTTAGTAGATAGAGGATTGTTGATCAACTACACAACATAAAATCTGAGCTGACATTCTTAAACTGTGAAGTTCTAGCAGAACCCCAGTCACTCATAGATACCATATCCAGATGAATTTGGGGCAACTTCCACAAAAGCTGCTGTCTTTCAGGTAGAGCAGGAAGATGAACAAACTGTACATAGCTACTTCAACACTTTAACCTAGCAAATCCCCGAAGGTACCCTGAAAAGAAGTTGTAGGAAACAGCATTTATGAGATTGAGCTGCTGTCAGAATGCAAACTTTGCTTCATCTAAACCCCACTGTTCAAGATCTCAAAAGAATTGGAAGTTTTTCCCCTACTCCTGATCCCGCAACCTACAGAGACAGTAATATTGCAGCTCAACCTTTGCTGCATCACGATTCTTAGGTTAATGCAAATTTCAAGTTGTAAGCTACGGGAACCACTTAGACCAGCAGAGCACCTCCATGCAACAGAAAGAAGAACTTAGAACTCAGGACACGATACATCCATAGCACCCTAGCCGAAGGACCGGGACTCTCACCCTAAAGCATGGGATACTAGGTCCTAATCTCGCAACCATTTTCCCGAAATGCTACGGCATAGGAAATTGTACTAAGGTAAAGCTAGCAGGGTACACATGGAGTACAAAATGAAACGCTGTACACATGAGACGGAGCAGATAAGCGCACCTTCACCTTGGTACCTGTTCTTATCCTGCTCGACTCTGGAATCAATTGCCGGCAAGCGGCGACCAAGGGAGGATGTGGATAGAGCTAATCGCTCTTTCTCCTTCCCCATCCCTCCTTTGGAAGTAGAAGGCGACGGTTTCTCCACGACATCATCCAAGCGCTTCTTGCTCTCCGAGCCATCCCGAAACTGCGACCCGTCACCACCACCTTTGACGCTGCTCCCACCTCGTCCCTCCGTTCCCAGAGCAGAGCTCCGCTCTTTGGACATGTCCTTCGATACTTCTTCGCTCTCCGCACGACCCTGACACACCAATGCACACACCTCCTCCCTCTATCCACCTTGACTACACCCACACACGTCCCTCAACTACTTGCAAACATATCAAAACTCGCTCTGAATACATGCATCCCATTCCCCCTTCTCCCTTCAGCCCAAACTCCCCCCACCGCTTCGCCTGCTCCAAAACCCTATCCTCGATTACCGTGTCGCTTCTCCTCCTCCTCCTCCTCCGCCTCCTCTTACTACGTGCTCAACCCTCTCCCCTGCCTGCTTCCCTCCCTACTTCCCTCTTAACTGCTCTCAATCCCCGAAGCCCCCGAAGCGGAGATCAAAGTAGAAGCGAACAATAAAAATCGCGAAATCCAGGTACCGACAAGCGGAGAATAGGAGGGGCAGAGGAGAGCGGGTGGAGGTGCTCTCCGCGCCCCCAGGCAAGCAGAGATGGCGAAGCTGGGTAAGGGCAAACCAAAAGGATCGAGAGAGAGCCTGTGGGCAGGGTGGAGGCACATGTTGCAGACTTCAACACAACATTCATCCACACACACACAAAGCTACGTACATAATAACTACGTTGTGTACTCAGTCTTATTACCCATACACTACACTGTGAAGTGCGTACCTACAAACAACTCTAAGGAACTTTTACCTGGCTACCATAGTAATGGTGCATTCACACTTGAGGTTAAGTCAGTGTTAACTAGGTGGCATCCTAGGTGGCACCCAATTTTAAATGGGCCATAGCTCAATGTTAAGTGAATGTTAGCTTAACATAAAATTTTCATGGCCACTAGGTTTAAGTCCTTAATGGCTAGCATGGTGTTAGGGGACTCAACCCTAGAGTCCCTAACACCAAGTGTGAATGCACCTTAACCTTGGTAGCTTTGAGACTAATTATATTATTTTGCAAAACTGTTGATTTTTCAACAATTTTTTTTAAAATTTTAAAGAACTAAATTTTGTGAAGGGAAATTGAGAAACTTTTTGAATATTTAGGAATGTTATGTTTTTGACATGGAATTTTCGTTAATAATTAATGATTTGATAAAATATGTTGAAGCTACCAAGGTAGTATGTATGTTATTCAATACTTCATTGAGTGATGCTTGTTTTTTTTTGGGCAAATTCAAACTTCAAACTAAAAACTTCCCTCAAACTTCATTTAGATCTAATGGTAAGTAGTTCATAAATCAATGTTAAAAAAATTTCAAAACATGAGAGATTCACACGAAAAATATGAGGTTGCTTCAATATGACGTGACCACTTGCATGGCAATTGATGTTAAAGAAATGTTGGGAACTTGGTAACTTAATAGAGAATCTTTAAAACCCTAGATATTATTAAAATGATAATGTTTGGTAGTGGCCCATAAAAAGGTTTTTTAATTCAATGTTTGTATTTAATATCAAAGTTCCCTAAGCCCTAAGATGTTCCCTTGTTCCCCAGGCATGTTTATTAAAGCCACATTATTTTATTCCATTATCATCACCATAAGAGTGTTACCCAAATTTTGTTTGTGAATCGATGATAGTACTTGACAAATCAATAGGTAGTTGATAGAATAGGTAGCTAGCAAAACATGTAGTTAACATAACACATGGTTGTGAATAGGTAGTGTTTTTTTTTTTTTTGGTTGTTTATCTTAATGTTGGTTACTTATTATTTGAATGGTCTAATTCAGATTCTTTGAATTTGAATTAACATTTATATAAATGAAGATGGACAAGAAGAAAATCATTGGAACTTTTACTTTTCAAATTTTTTGTGATTTTACAATTTATGAATACATTTTGATTTGAAGCTTTGATTCATACATAGAATTTTGGTGTTTTTCTAAATGTACATGTTGTTATAATTAAATTTTGTTCCTAAAAATAGAAATTAAATTAATCTAGGTGGGAATTAACAAAAACTTTCATTAACATTTGACAACCATGTAGTGGATTAGAATTGTAAGCACCAATGTTTATAATCATATATTTTTGTTTTAGATAATTTAGATTACTATATGTGTAATTTCAAGCCTATTTTTAAAAAAGATAGTGTTGTTATTTTTATTAATATTTTTGAAAACATTAAGAAATAGGTTAAGGTTAGTGCAAAAGGTTTTAAAGGAAATTAAATGTCCTATATGTAAAAGGGATTATTTTAAATCTTTGGTTGATGGGTGGAGTCAATTTGGATTTGTCTTTATAAATAATGGAAAATTTGTTTTCAAAATTTATTGATTCACAAAAAATGTCAATAGTAGTTATAAGAAGTATTAAAAAACAATTAGAATAGGTTATACATCAACCTGTACCATTTGCACAAATGGAAGATGAGTGACAAGTGCAACCATTGTGAAATGAATTAGTGAACACACTAATCATGGAGGCAACATAACACATAGAAATCAAAGTTCAACATCAAATTTTAGCCAAATAAGTTGTGCATAAAGAATCAATAATATCCTCAAACATTCACCATGTGACATCACAAATTTCATCCCAACAAAAGGCAATGAATACTCACAATGCTAGCAACAACATTGAACCTATTCAAAATTTTGACGAAGTTGTCTTAACATGACAATTGTGGTGATCTATAACCCCTAGTTATTCCATACCCAGAACAAGTGCACTGACACAAACAACAATTTATGTTAGGCTACAAGATATTGAACCAAATTTCAACATATAGATTAAAAGATGGAATGAATCCAACTTACAAATTGGTTGTAGCAAGTTTGTCACATTGCTTGAAGACCTTCCAACCAATCAATTTCCATGCTCATTTGGAATCAATAGAACCTCAAGCAACACCAATTATTGTTCAACAAGGGCTAATATATTGACACACCACCTAGCCAACCAAATTGGTTATTGGTCAAAAGGAAGGTTACATGTTCCTCAAAACACATAGGTTTTAAGAGGACTCATGGTGTTGAAATTGTAACCTATACATATTGTCAACATGTCTCTAGTACCAAAATAACTTGTGATACCACCAATACCAACACCACATACTATTGGTAACTAACATACTAAAGTGGTTCAATTAGTCATTAACAAAAACATGGGACATGTTCTACAATAGGTGATGACCTCAATGATAACCATTGCACCAATTAATATTGAAATGCATTGGTGATGGTTTGCCAACACATGTACCAAAAAGAAGTTTTCTCATCATCCACCAAATGGAGGACAATTTAAAGATTCACTTGGAGGAAGTTCATCCAAATGAAATCCACCTAAAGGACCACCATTCAATCCACTTGTCGATCATTGGATGGCTAGTGCTTGATCCATGCATGTTTATGCCATCGTGGTGTCTACCAATTGTTGCATAACTTGTACTAGAGTAAACAACCAAGCTGCAATATAAGAAATTGCAATATCCAACCTATGTGAAAGACGTTGACCTTAATGCTCACATTAGAATATTCAAGAAAGTTAATTGATTGTGAAATTGTGGAAGTTAACATCATCAACTTATTTGGTTTCATTTTTAAAATAGTATCTTTGAATGGGATGAGAATTTTGTTCAAGATCATCCAAGTTACACATTGAAAAATTGGAACAAGGCTTTCGCAAACAATTCCAAGTTTTGAAGAATGACAAGGAAGTCTATATACAACTATGAAATATTCAAGATTAAACTACTTAACAAATGGAGGTTTACTATGAATACCTATTGAAGTTAGCAAATTCTTTACAGTTTAAGGCAACATATGTCTTCATTACCATTGTGCTTATAACAAGTTTGTTACCTTATTTACAATTAACAATAGTAGGTATAAAACAAAACACCTTGATAGAGCATAAAGAAGTTGTACTAGTTTACGAAGAAAATGAACATGTTGATGTGAGTTACAATATTTTATTAACCACATTAAAGATTAATATAATAGTAAACTTATAGTACCTATTCTTATAACTAAATTCATTTCAACTTCTATTAATTGTGGTAAAACATGTCGTATTTTTTATACTTGTTGTATTTGGAAGAAAAAGGTGGGTGATTGCATGGTTGAACAATTCATTTTGGTAGATAGAAATTCCATACAAGTCCATAACACATTTTTAATAAATGATCAAATGGACATAGCTATTTATTTCTAAAATTTCAATATTGTAATCTTTCACTATCAAATGTTCACCCACCTATGAAACCTCCTAAACCCATGTCAAAACTTATATCAAAAGTTGTTGATGTCATTTGTCATGGCGGATGCCATTTGGAACTTCTAATAAAAAACCCATAAAGTCCATATTAATGAAGGCCAATGTAAATATTTTAACAACATGTTCATTAAGCACAATTTTTTCAAAAACAACAAAAAATCCATTTCAAAAGGACTTTTGAAAATTAGGTTCAATTTTGA
>Ga0209611_10009202_pt1 | contig 15047 bp, 12 predicted proteins | sample S1TSphgellanicum_3_FD_187693 | JGI IMG/M metagenome (GOLD analysis project Ga0209611, IMG submission 187693) | Host-associated microbial communities from peat moss isolated from Minnesota, USA - S1T2_Fc - Sphagnum magellanicum MG (SPAdes) (version 2) | ecosystem: Host-associated > Plants > Peat... | reverse complement strand
CTACAACCCTACCCTACCAATAATTGTGTTGTGATATTGTCGTAACCATGTTGTTATTATGCACACAACAAGATAGTCTTTTTGGATGTTTATGCCAAATCTTCACAAATTTTTTTCAAATTTTATTTTAAAAATTAATTTCAAAAGTAGTCACTCTATATTGAGTGGTAATTTTTAAGGGACAAAAGAAAGTAAGAAAATAATGTGAAATAAAAATGAGATGGGTATGCCTTGATAATTACCAAAAGCATTCCCATGGTTTGATTTAACGCTAGTTTGTTGAACCCAAAATGGGGTTCAATCAAACCTCATCCCTAAATAGAGTTTATTTTGATTGGTAGGTTCCAAAAATGGAAATTAATCATTAATCACCCAATCATCTACCAAACTAACAACCTATAAATTAGCATAAATTTTTCACATAAATTAGCATAAATTTTTCACATAAATTAGCACACAAATGCACTAATACTACACTGCTGTGATATCCAAAGATATCCATTTTTTTTATAAGATGTGGTAAACAAAATTTTTGTCTCTAAGGCACTCGTAACACATTCCATGAAAATCTTTTAGATGAAAGCAAAACCTCATAAACATCTAAGTTATCAAGGCATGAAAGACTTTAAAATATAATTTTTCTTCATTACTTTTTCCAATGTGTTGCACATCCCAACATATCAACAAGAAATAAAGCAAATCATGTTCATGTGATACTTTATATTTAAAACCGAAGTGTTACATGCAGCGCAAGAGGAATGAGAAAAGTAAACTCAATTTCGAGATGGTCTTTAGAGTTTTTCTTCTTCTTTTTTGTGTTGGGAATGAATTCAAGATCATTTATCTTTGGGCCATTTGCTATTGGTCTAATTTTCTCGTTCCTCTCATGCCGCACAACCCAAAGTATACTCATAATGTCAACAATATCATGTACTAATCCTCCTTTCATGTACCCTAAACCCATAACTGACCTTTGGTATGTTATATTGTCACAAAAATTGAGCATACAAACTCCTTTTCAATGCAAGTGTGTCAAAACTAGACTAACAAGGTCCTTTAAAAACTTCATCTCTTAATCTCCCAAGACATTGCATGTCACAAAATTTGAGGCCTTCTCTCTCGAATCTCAAGCAGTTGTTGGCCTCCTAATATATTCAAAACTCTTTTAACTCAATATTGCCAAGGAATGTTTCCTATGTTAGGAAATGACATTCCTTTGAGAAGCATCTCCACATGAATCCATCTTGGGAAACTCTTCCAAGCAAGCCAAGCTTTAGTGGACCTCCTTCCCACAAACCTCCAATGTTAACCTCCTTCCTCACACTTCTCTTCTTGAAACAAAACCCTTCAAAAATCATTATTTACAAATACCCAACAAAGGTTTTACTTTAATGCCTTCTCTTCCACACCCTATGGACCCCTTACAAATCAAGGTAGTTGTAATCCCACTAGTTGTCGTGCCCACATCTCTCCCAAAGTAATTGCTATCATAACCATGGGTTTGAGCGAATAACACACATAACTTACACAAATGACCCCCAAATCTTTCTTCACATGGATCAAATGTGCAAGCATGGGGTGTGGCAAAAACACTGCAATCTTGTGACAGACATGGGCAAAAGAATCCGTGTGTTTTGTTTTTTGTTTGAGATCTCCAAGGTTCAACTTTAGTGGGCAAAACAAGTTTTAGGGAACATGACTTTCTTTAAATTTTTGTTCTTGTTTTGGAAGTGGGCTCAGCCCCCACTAATAGTTCAATTCAACTTCCAAGGTGCCTAAAGGAAGTTGCACAACATTTGTCAATAGTGGAGAATTTTTTGTGATTTCACCAAGGGTTTTTTTTCTTCCAGTTGAAACACCCATTCCAGTTTTGAAGTCGATGATACCAAAAACATCTTAAGACATTCATGTTAGACACCAAAAAATACAATACCCAATAACAGAGAGAAATGTTAAGCTTGAAGTAGTCACATAACCTCCAAAAAAATTTAGCTAAAAATGGTTTCTGTTTTAAAACATTCAAATAGTTGTGGGTGATGATAGAAACTTACTTTCTTTTCAGATTCTTTTGGATTGCATGCGGTTTCCCTAAGAGCTTTGCTTTCAGATGATTTGCTTACCAATAACTTTCACATGGATTTGGTTGCGGTTTTCAATCAAATGAGTACATGCATTGGGCCTCCAATTGGCCAATCCAACTACCCACACTCAAGACTGCACCAATACGGGTTGTGGTGATCAGTATCGGGTAAGCGAGCGCTAATTTTGAAGAAAACTTGTTTATGAGGTGATTGGGATCAGCCTGGCTTCCTTCCTTTTGAAGTTATTGCCTGTTCACAAACTTATTTGCTTTTTGCCTTTACATTCCAAAAATTGCAAAGCTTCTTCATCCTTATTTAAAGGACCAGATTTTGATTTTAAAATTTGTTTACCGTACTTAACTTGATCATAATTGTGAGTACCATATATAATAACAATATACATGCACTAGTGTCATGTTAAAAATCTATGTTTTTGAAAGCATTTGATCCAGCAACCTCGAGCAACATCTACCTAGCCTTCACATAAGAGATCAATCAATGTAGGTTTGGAATCTCAACATTCCTTGCTTGATTTTGGCTCAATCAAATGTTTGCCAAAGACTCTTTGAGCGTGTAATCAATTTGGTTTTGTATTCGCATTCACAAAATGAGTAGATTGGACTATAATTCTAACTAAGGCATTGAATAGAGGTAAAATCAGTTGAGAAAGCATTTTTAGGCTCTTGGGGGGTTAACAATTTGTGAAACATCACAGAAGGATGATGAGATCTAGAATCTGCATCATCAGATGAGTTGAGAGCATTTGCTAATATGGTTAAGAACATTTATCCGGATGAGAGAGAATGACTGGAAAATGGATGTTGCAAAACTCAGACAAAACAAGAAACAAGTGACAGACACTAGATTCACAGCAACCTTGATTTGTAGCCACTGGCAATATGGGATTACACTACATGTTTGCATGCAGACCTCGCAGCCCAAAGAGCTTTGGCAGTAATGTTTGGTCACAAGTGGTGCAGCTTGGCATCTTCAAGCTTCACAAGAGTTTCACACCCCAGTTTGGGATTTTCGGTACATGCAGCCCCCATTGCTGTTCATATTCTTCACTAAATCAAGTATTGTGAGAAGAAAATCTTTTTCAAAACTTGTGAGCTGATACCCAGTTTCAATCAGTTTGCAACTACACTCAAATTGAGGATCAAACAGGGATTACAGGGTCAAACTAGGGCCCAAAGACACGGTGACTGTCGAGCCTAAACCCTAAACCCTAACCCTAAACCCTAAATTCTTACTTGAACAAGTCCGAGCCCAAACTTTGTGCTGATGCAAACTCCGAAATCAGAAGCCCTTAAAAAGGGCCTGAATATGAAAATGAGAATACAAGATATCAACTTGGTGAAGGGTTGAAATTCTCATAGAAACAGCAACATACCCCGACAGTTATCAGGGCAGTTCTTAGGATTCATAATCGCAGTTCTCAAAAAAAAATCAAAGACCTACTTCTGGTACATAATCACAATTCTCATAAATTCAAAAAAATCAAATAAAACCATCGGTTCTTTCATGAAAACCGTGGGTTCTTGAAGGTTTTTGAAATAACCAAGATCGACAATTCTTATATGTCAAGTCACTTTGTTACCAGTAATTCTTATTGAACCTTGCTCCTCCTCTTCGGTCCTTTTGGCACATCAGATATTGCGGTAAACAAATGTAATATTGTCTGTAGTACCTTGGTAGCAAAATAATTTGTCAAATAATTAACTAATTTTGAAATTCTCATTTCAACAAATAGAATACTCTTGAAGATCCGATAATTTTCCTTTAGGGTTTCAGGTTTAGAGTTTAGGGTTTATGCTTGTGTAACCCCCGGGGTAAAACCCTTGCTTTGGATGACAGTCTGATACTGTGTGAACAACTCTCATAAGAATATGACCTTCAGTCATTGTTGTATTACCTTCAACTTATTGATGTCTAGATTTCTCCACAATGTCTTCTTATGTATCAAGTTTCTTGCTTGGAAGGTGGTATTAGAGATCTAAACCCTCTAGGATTTAGTGGTCTGGCTTCTAGTGTATGCAGTGACCTGATGGAGTACCCTTATATTGCTCCTGTCTGTTTGCTTGTTCCTGTGAAGTTTTCTGTTTGAAGAGCACAATGGGAAAGTATGTGTGTGCATTTACTGATTCTGATCAATTTCATCGATGAATGTACTTGCTTGTGATGTGCATAAGAATGGAGCTGATGAGTTTGTACAAGCAACTTTTTTCCTTGTACATGGTTGAAATCATGAGGATGAAGACAATGAGTTTTATGTAAGCAACCTTTTTGATGTTTTCATGTCTGATCTCCCGCCTTGGTTTCTAAGTATGGTATCTTGGGATTGTTATTTATTCCAGTTGTGGATTTCAATCTGCTCCCATTGTTTTCCTCTGCGCACTGCAAATCAGTCCCTTGATCTTTGCTCTTCACAAATCCCTCGGTCCCATGTAGTCTCTCCAAGTAACAACTTTGCTCCCTGAGTAAACCAAAGCGTTGGGCTGATATATAAGGTGCCAATGACATTAGTGAACAATTTTTTTGGATCAGTTCCAGATCCTAATTTGTTAGGATTGTAACGGTGGTGGGATTCCATACTGCATCCATAGTGTTGGGCATTTTGAACCACAATGTCAATTAAGATGATCTCCTTGAGATTAAGGTCAGTTTTCCAACAAGATGAAACCCAATTCATTCAGTAGCAAGTAGTGCAATGTGATCATGTTTCTTGTGTCGGTTCGTTGAGCACCAACTATATATAACCTAGACAGAGTATAAGCTGCTCTTTGTTTGCAGTATTCACAACACTCTCCATCACTTGAACACTTACAAAAACATTAAAACTACAGAAACCTACAACATTTTTCATTCACAGAAATACCCAAAGAAACTAACTACAAGCAAACGATTGCATGTCTAATAGTAAATTGAATGTTGATGACAAAAGATTAGCAGACACACAGTTTGAAGGAGAATGAATAGAGTTTTTAAAAGCTAAAGAGCAAGAGCCCAAAAAGGAACTCCTACAAAGCAAAAGGTGAAGATTATCATGAACCTAAACGTACTTAGATCCACAAGGTGAAGGAGGAGGGTTCTTACGCCTATTCCTTATAACTGGAAGAAGGGATATCAAGCCTACTTGAAATGTACTCTGTACTGAGCAAAGCTCAACTTGCATCAGAATCAAGCTACAAAAGAGTATCCTAGAATTCTGCCTGTCTTTTAGTTTTTGAGGATACAAATCGTGCGTGTTGTTGAGGAGGGTACATGTCTTTTAGTTGTCCAGTCATGGCAATCCAATGTTATGTATCGAGTGTCCAACAATTGAACATACTATATAGGATTGTGTCGATTGATTTGGGAAATGCTTAATTCGTTCATACGATTTGCCTTATTCTTGTTGTTGTGCTAGACTTTGAATGTTGAAATTGTAGCACTTGAGCAAACAACAACAAAAGGGTAATGATAAATTTGTCATGCCGTCTGTCTGTGACTGAATTTTTTCCATTGGTCCTAGACCAAATAGTTGCATTTTGAATTTCATGGGTTTTTTGGCAACACTCAGACAAGGTTGTAGAAAACCACAAGTGAGAGAAACTACAAAGTGTTCATGCTCGGTTAGCACAAGCACTCATAATTCTAGATCCGAGGAGTAAAAGGGTGAAAAAACAGAGAGGAGTGTTAAGGTGGTCTAATTACACTGGCCAAACCTTCAGCTCTTCAGACAGACTGATCAAGTTGTACAAAGGTTTTCAAGCTTCTGATTGGCCCTCCCCTCATCATCTCTCATGACAATGCATAACCTCTCTTCTTCTTCTTCTTCTTCTTTTTTTTCTTTGCATAAATCATCCAGGCAGGGAATGATAAATGAATTTTCATCCATGGAGAGGAGGGTTATATGTATTTTTCATCCATCTATAAGAAAGTTATGAATTTTTTCATCCACTCACATCAGGGTTATGTTGGTTACTTTTGAACCTCTAAACACAAGGTTATGTCTGGTAACCAGCATCGTCTCTGGTTACCTAGTCCTTATGACTTATGAGTCTTGAGTACTGGGTTAGCAAGTTGTTAGATGGTTAGCAAGTTGTTAGTAGGTAGGTAGTAAAACCAGCAACCCTCTAGTTAGCTAGTAGTTACCTATTTTCTTACCTATCTACCTATATATGAGACCTATTTTCCTACAGAATTTGGTTACCAAGGTGAAACCAAGTATTAACTCAGTTGAGGTTCATCCACAACTGAGTAATAACGGGGCATCCAGTGGATGGTGCTCTGGTGGGTCCTGGTTCACTGTGGCCACAAGCCCAGGTTTAGGGTTTTAGGGTTTAGGGTTTAAACCTTAAACCCTAAACCCTAAACCCTAAACCTTGTACTAGAATTCATGTACCACAATGCATGAGTTAGGGTGTGTGGAGCCCATCCTAGGGGATTTAGGATCTCATCATAAATATGTAGATACTCTTGGAAAAGGTCAAGAAGAGCTAAGAAAATGCCTTCACTCCCTTTTTTTCTTTTTTCTTTTGTTTAATGAAAACAAGAGAAAACTCTAGGCCATCCAGAAATGGTGCCTGAAGTAAGGTGGGACAGAAGTTTCTAGTGTTGCTTCAAGGCCCCTTCCAAAGAAACTTTCACAAGAGTGGAAAACTATGACTTGCTCTCCAACCCATCCCAAAAATATACATCAAACTTGGAGAAATTTCCCAAGTGTATTTGGGAGCCACCTTACTTACATCCATGGATATCCCACTAAAAAAAGAGGAGGGATATTCTACCTAGTAGTCTTAAAAAATGGGTGAGATCTTCCATTGTTTAATCTTAGCATATGGGACTTTTAGGTACTCACTAACCTTTTGGTTTTGTTTTCCAAGGGGCCTATGTTATAAGTATTCAATTTTTTGCAACAAGATGAATCACTACAATTCTTCTTGATTTTCAAAGTTCCTTATCTCACCTTAATTTTCATGTGGTTATACTTCCTTTAGACAAATGAATGATTGGAAGTATCTCCAAATAATCCTTTATAACTCTATATAACCCTAAACCCCAAAAGAACCTCCAAAAACAAAAGTACTCATCACATACCTTTTTTATGTGCTTCCCAATGTTTCTTTTTTTTTTTCCACCCTCTCATTTCTTTGTCCCATTTGTCTTCTTCTCTTAAAAAATATGTCGTTCTTATTTTTCTCCTAAACAACATATTGCCTTCCAAATTCTCCTCCTTACTCCTTTATGATTCCAACTTTCTTCTTTGTTTATTTTAAACTCTCAAAATGCACAAAAAACACAAAAAAAAGGAAGAAAAGAACCAAGCTTTTAGAAATAATCTTTTAAAAAGTTAGGGCTGAATGACTTCAAAATGGAATTGCCTAAACCTAACAAGTGTTTTCATCCTAATGCACCATCTATTCTTGATCTACTAATCATCACACTTATTATACATAACAATGATGTTATGTTCTAAGCAAGTGAACATGACGAATTTTTTTAAAATATTTTTTTGACATGAATGAAATATTCATTGAATATTTTGTGCCACATGGGACAAAATATTCAATGATGTGGATGAATATTTTGTCACATGGTCATGGATGAGAGTTGTTAATGGATGATTTTTGGGATGAAAATTGTTATTAAATGAAAATCTTGGATGAAAGATGATAATGGATGAAATTTATGGGTCAAAGTCAAACATTGAAATTAGGTGGCAAAGGTTTTGGTTGGTTAATTTTGGAAATATATTAACATGAACTTAGGAAGTTATGCTTGAAACTCAAAATTGGGCAAACTAACATGGAACTTTCAATGTACTATCTTGCTCTCCACATTTACCACACATTTTGAACAAGCAAGTTCAAGAAAAAAGCCAAAAGAAAGAATGTCAATACTTGAAAAATGTGTGTATCTAATGTACTCTCCATTTACACATACAAGAAATGTCATACAATAATGAAATCCATGCAAGTGCAAATTGAGAAATTTCCAATTGTAAAAAGGATAGTTGAACATTGTAATTAAAAAGGTCAAAATCCAATGACAAATTTTGACAATCTATTATATTATCACATATGTGACAATGCACATTATAAAACATTATTTTTAATTCTTATTTGTGGCTAGTATGGGAAGGAAAAAAGTAATGAAACACAAGACTATGTCTTATCAAATTTTGTCTTTCCAGATCTTTATTCCATATGATTTCAAAAGGATGATGAAAATAAGGCTATAAATATTGTTTGAAAGGAATCCTACTTTGTCAATAAACCCTAAAAATATCATTATAAGAATGCAATTGAATTTCCTTTAATATGGGAAAAGGACAAGTTTTCACATTCCTATGGCAAACTCAAGAATCATTTTATGCAAAATTAAATGAAAGGATAATAGTCATGTGTAAAATTCTTAATATTGCCCATTCAACATGGAAGGAGATGACAATATTATGAATGAAAAAAATCATACAACAAATGAAAAGCTATAATTTGCGAAACATAATAACCATATAAAACATAAGACTATTAGATTAAATGAATTGCAACAATTTGCTTTTTGTTTGACTAGCAAGAATGGAACATAAATGAAAACTTTTAAATGCAAATATTAAACTTTAATTAATTATTCATAAGTCACATCAAATAAAATGCTTCTTGCAACAAACAAAAAACTTTAACCAATTGTTAGATATTACTACTAAATTTCAACATTTTCCAATGTTGTCAAAAAGCAACATCAAAATAAATTCAAACACCACATGGTTATGGAGGAAAAATACCAAAAATTCCATTTGGAGTATACCTCATCATATCTTGACACTAGGATTATCATTCAAATGCAAAAAATTACCAAAGCAAAGTTACATAAGACATTTCCAAAGAAAAGATATAAGGCATTGCTTCAAATTGATGAACCTTAAGCAAAGACAAAAGAGGCACATTATGGGAGAGAAAGGAAAGCTCAAAATTTGAAACAAAGATGGAGTTGTAAAGCAAGAGGTCTCCTTCAAATGCATAAAGGGAGATAGAAAGACTATTCTTCACCATTAATTTCCTATTGGTTCTAGGATGGACCAAAAAAGAGGACAAAACCAAGGATAGAAAGTTGAATCCCATCCATGAAGAAGAAGAGGAACTAAATGAAGAAGAAGGGGAGCAAGAAGAGGATGTGCATGTATATTTCAAGTAGCAACATCTTGGAATTTGTGAAAGAATGTGTATTTCATTATAGTGGAGAAATTTGTGATATTATTATTCTTAACACAAATTTTTGTAAGATTATTTGTGATTTCTTTGATTTTTGCGTGAACATTAGTTTTGGGAAATAGAGGAGGACAAGAGTCTATGATTGAGGAATTTAGTGAAGGATCAACAAACAAACAAAGAAGGATACTAAAGGGGAAAATTTTGAGAAAAATACATTTGAAAAAAAAAGGTGGGAACAAAACCGAAAAAGTTTTATATAGAAAGGATGATATGGAGAGAAGGAGTAAGATAGGTTTATAAGGTTTTTTGTGAGGAACACAAAGAGGGGCAAGGGTGTTGTGAGATTCTCAAATAAATAAGGGTTGGGGTGGGGTTTGTTGTGAAGGAAAAGGGAAGATATTTAGATAAACAAGGGATGAAGATGTTATTGGTGAAGAGATGGATTCTTTAAAAAAAATACATGTATAGGAGGGAGACAATTAAGAGAGTTAAGTTTTTGTTTTGACAAGCATTTTCAATTCTCACAAGAATTTTTATTAGAATAAGGTGAGATTTTGTGATTTTGTCTGATTTTTTTAGGGCCAAGAGGGTGTTTTTACGTTTTTTTAAAGGAAGAGATGGAGCAAGGAGTTCTTTGATTGAAAAAGAGGGGTCGAAAAAGGTTTATTGTGAAAGGGAAGGGGTTAGGGAAGAAAGGGGAAATGGTTTGTTTCAAGAAGGGCCAAGTTGGGTTTTTGGTGGTTTTTGAAGAAAGGAGGTTGAAGAAGGGTTAGGAGGTTTGTATTTTATTGTTTGTGAGAAAAATAGGGTCGAAAACTTGGGAGGGGTTTCTTGTGAGAGAAGATCTACGAGCTTGTTATAACTCCTAAACATGACAAGGAAATGGCTACGGAGGAGATTACGAAAAAAATCTATACAAACAAGTGATTGGGAGTCTTTTATTTGTGGGTGAAAACAAGGTGAAGTAAACAACTTATTGCTCTATGTCAAAAAAAATAGAAGTAGCAATAAAAAAAACTTTGATGTATTAGAAGTAGAAATATTATTTTATACAATGATTAATATGATGATAATATTTCATTTTATATTATAATGCTAAAAATCCCCATTTTGAAAGTGGATTTAAATATATTTCTTTTAATGCATCTATCTGCACAAGATTCTCAATCTTACAAAATAGATTATAAGTAGATTAAATATTGATTTTTAAAAAAATTCAAGTTAATGAAGACCTAAAAGATATTTATGTATTGTCAAAGTATGCATGTTATAATCACAATATATCAAAATTTCAATGTGAAATAGGTTTGAACATTATATTGACGAATCATTTTCAAAAGCACTTTTAATTTAATTTTTATAGTACCAAAGTTGTTCAAATTTTTTATGTAACCTACCATAAATTAAATGCAATGACTTGATTTTTAATATTTTTTCTTAAGGATATTTTGAATCTACTTTCTTGTGTTTACATAAAAAATTATTTCATTTAAAAACTAGACTTAGATGGACAACCTTTTTTGTTTACTTTAGTTTGTTAGCACCCTCGTAAGATAAATACCCTCCCAATTTCATCAATATTATTAGGTTTTTCTTCATGAAATTGTTGTTACAAGACATTTGAAAAAGAGGAAGTTGGATTTTGAAAGAGGTTCAATGACATCATCTAAAAAGACACCAATTACCATTGAAAGAAAGGTATTCAAATGTCAAAAAAATTATTTGCAAGATGAAAACATTATGGGGAATGTTATCACAACATGTTTCAAAAAAACATGTTGTCATCTTTTGTTATTCATATCATTTACGGTTGAATGAAAGTTAGAAGAGAATTCAGATATTTCTAAAACACAATCTAACAATTTCAACAATATTTAGATGCATGAAGATTAATACTATTTTGATTTTCCACTAAAAATATTATGCATGGTAGAAGATTGGCCTTCAAGGGCCTAGATGTGTTGAGCATCAAAGGAGGAGCACTTCCAAGCCACACAAAAGCAAATCCTTACTTTATTATGTTATATTCTAGTTTTTATTCACAATTGTATAAAGAAACCATGAAAGCTAATTGTGATGTTATCATCCTTCTTCAAGTTCTTTCTAGTTTATAGATGACACCTCATGTTTTTTTTTGTTTTAATTTTGTAGTAGCCTTCCAACCTTAAGTTTGTTATTGACCAATTCCAAGGTCATTCGATTTCATTCTTTTTCAAGCTGCAAATAACATCATAATTTTTTTTTGTCTATGTCAATTAACACCCTACCTTTTAAAAAAAATGGAAGGTCATGGCATCATCCTTCATTTCCTTTTATCATCCTTCACTTACACAAGGGATAATCAAATAATTTTCTTTTTGAATTTTCTTCATTTTTAATATTTTGATCTTGATCAATGAGTTTTCTTTCTATTTTATGACCTTCTTACCACCCAATCTCAATGATGATTTTCACACCATCATCTTTCTTTGGTTTTTTTTCATTTGTCTTGAACACTTGATGACAAAATGTTGTTTTTTTGTTGTTGTAGCCCTAATGCCTTAATTTTGGTGTTATGGTATTACCATTATCTATTTTAATCTTTTTGTATATTCCCATTTTGGATAAAGATTTTGTCTTGCTATTTCATGCCCCTTCCTACCACCTAATTCCAATTTCAAGATGGTCATCCCATTATCTTCATCTTGGACATTTGACCATGCATATTGTTGTTTTAAATTTTTATTGTAGAACCAAGACCTTAATTTTGGTGCCTAATTTAATCATTTCTAAGGTCATGTGAAGTAGAAGAATGTAAATGAACAAAAGAATAGATTTTGAATGATGGAATGAATGTAATTGAATGGTAGGAAGGGCATGAGATAGTAAGAAAAACAATTGATCATGCCATGTGTAAGAAACTTGAGGAACACATTTGAGTCTTTTTCATAGTCTTTACAAAATTGACTCCTTCTGATGCAATAGATGTTCATTTTCAAAGGTCCTAAATCAAAATTTTTAATTTTTAATTTCATCAAGTGGATTTTTGGTTTGAATTCCTTGACATTCATATGATGAAAAATCAACAAATTGCCATGATTTCCATGGGTTCAAATGGTGAAACATAAATAAATTTTTAATTTTCATTTTCATTTTTTTTATGGTCTCACACCCCTTTTGGCTCATTGGATTGTGATTGCACCCATATGAATTCATGCAATTATCAAGGAGTTTAATGTGTCAATAGGGGACACAACATGCATTCCAAGCTTGTTAAACTACATGCAACATTAAAGGCATGAAATTTAGGAAACAAGTTTTTACATGGAATTTAAGTCCAAGGATTCCACACTTGAAATAACAAGACTTAGGACCTTCAAATTAGAGGAATAGAAGCAATGAAACATGTGTTTTATAGGTACAACACCCATCATACATGAAAGAATGAATGTTTTCTTTTCAAACATTTCACATGGTTCATGTGTTATGTTCAAGATTATCAATTCCTTGTTTTGATCATACCATTTTGGTAATGTTATTTAAAAAAAAATTTGTTGCCAAAATTAATAGAAATTCAATTAACTTATCATTCATTTTTTTGAATGGAAAAACTTTGTTTTATTTTGTTTAATTCAGTCCCAAAATTAACCATTCCAATTTATGGTGATCAAAACACCATCATTTTTAAAAATATTTTGGTTTTGGTATTATCATTTTCTTTAATTCTATTATTAATATAATAAAGATACAAAATTCTTTTTCCATTAAATTTTTAATTTGTATATTGAAATTAAAATTTCCACTTTTAGGTATTCAACAGATCATTAATTTTTGGGATCTTTGAATGGATGTTAATTTCAATATCAAAATTTTCATGAAATTATTAGATCTTGGCACTTTTTTTTTATAAATTAAATTTTTTTTGTGCATTTCTTTTGTTTAATTTTTATACCAAAATTTAAAAATCAACACTCCTTTGTGTCCCATTTTGGCTCATTTAACTTTAAATTTAGTGCCAAAATTAAAACATTGTTCTTTTTATACTTGAGTTTTTAGTTTTGTGTTGATTTTTTCTCTTTCTCTATTTGTATATTCTCTTTTTAATTTCGGTGTCAAAATTAAGAAAATATTTACAAGGTACCATAAATTTTTTAATTTTGACATCAAAAGTAACAAAATAATGTCATGATGATCTTCCATGTTGTTTTTTCTTCTTTAATATTAGTTTTCAATAATAACATCTAGCTTAATTTCAATGTCAAAATTAAGAAGATTTTGAAATGAATGTCATCCCATCATTGTCTTCTATTTTTTCTAATTATTTTCATAAATCCATCATGGTGGATTTCAATATCAAAACTAAAAATATGAAATCATAGTCATGCCATCATCCTTTTTTCCTTTTAAATCTTTCATTGCACCACCGTTTTTTTCATTATCAATTATGTGTATTTCCTTCTTCCCCATCTACCATTTATAATATGTGGAATGATGTTTAAACTTGATTTAAACAAAAATTCATGCATTAAAAACATCTATCCTTATTATATATGTTTGTTGTTCAATAATTTCCTAACTTTTGCCAAGTTGGACATTTTTGGGAGAACCTTTTCCTATTTGTGTTACCCCTTTCCTTTGGAACAAGTAATTCCTTTTCATAGTCTATGTGTGGATTGCATTGGCATTAGATGTTGCAACACTATTATTAACTTGAATAATTGCTTAGTTTTGTTAGTTATAGTTAGTTATAAATAACATACCATAAATTGCTTGACTAACATGCACTTAAACCAAAAGTTGAAACATTAGCACAATGTTTGTGCACTCAAAATACATCATAACATTTCATCAAATGCATGGTTCTTATTAATTGACTGCATGTGTTGATGTTGTTGATGATTACCACGTTGTGGTTGAAGGAAACAAAGATTCAAACTATAATGAACACCTTTTCATTAACAAATAGATCGCCATGTAATGGGCACTAGCAAATTTTTGACCTTGTGAAAACATAGCAAATGTGATGGAAGGATTGGACCAATCATTACAACATATATTGTTTTTGTAATTGGTGTTTTTCTTAATTTAATTTAGAATAAGTTTAAATTTGTGCGACTTTCAAACATGATGTGTTAAAAAAAAGCCACCCATGGGCTTGTGTAATCGTATGACATTTTGAAGGCTCCAATGTTTTATAACAAAATATTGGAGTTTGATGAGTTTTTAAAAGATTATGAAGTTTGTAACACACAAGAAAACTTTTTTTTGTTTGCTCCATAAGAGGCATTAAGGGAACATAAATGAACATACATAGGGCTTGGAGAGAAGAATTAAATGGATAAGATTTTTACTATTAACTAAATTGACAAAGCTATCATAAGCATGCATATGAAAAAAAAACAAAAGAAAAAGTTGAGATTTCCTAAGAAAGATTAACGCTAGCTAGTTGACATTTAATTTTTTTTGTTTTTCCTTGTATAAGGTGGACTATTGAAGGCTGAAGGGATGTTAGGTGAGAAGGATTTTATTAATCACCCCACTCATTTTATTTCTTTATTTTCATTTTTCAAATTGGAAGGGTGAGGAAGATGGGGTGGGGGGCTCCCAAAAATCACCTACCCACCTACTTGTTTTTCCTTTTTTTAGGTTAGAGGGTTTTTTTTTTCCTCCCATTCTTCAAGTTGAAAGGGTGAGGGAGGTGGGGCAAGGGGCTTCCATTAATCATTTACTTGCTTTCTAAATAATAATAAAAATATTTCAAATCAATAATTGGCCTTTGAAAAATGTCACC
>Ga0209611_10009201_pt1 | contig 15048 bp, 23 predicted proteins | sample S1TSphgellanicum_3_FD_187693 | JGI IMG/M metagenome (GOLD analysis project Ga0209611, IMG submission 187693) | Host-associated microbial communities from peat moss isolated from Minnesota, USA - S1T2_Fc - Sphagnum magellanicum MG (SPAdes) (version 2) | ecosystem: Host-associated > Plants > Peat... | reverse complement strand
AGGACCACTCCAAGGAAGTTGTGAAAATGGTTAAAAGGTGTGAAGAGTCGTACACCCAAGCCAAGAAGCTTTTGGAGCAAGCTTAGAAACGGTATGAGAAGCATGTTAATCAAACATGTAGGCACATGGAATTTGAGGTTCGGTAACACGTGTGGTTAAACATTAAGATTTTAAAATGCCCAATGGACTAGCCCCATGTTTCACTACCTAGTATGTGGGGCCTTATGAATTTTTGCATAAATCACACTTCGATGTGTATACTTTGAAGTTGTTGACAAACTTTGTGGCACATTCAACCTTTCATGTTTCAAAACTAAAGTTGTTTTTACGTGATGAACAAAGACAAAATTGGAAGTAGAAGGTATGATTGGATGTGGATGCCATCAAACACAAGCTTGTAGTTGAAATCAATAGCATATTCTGCATGAGGCAAACACACTTTAGGGACAAAGAGTATGTAGTCAAATACAAAGGCTACCATCATAAGGAGGTAATATGGATAAAACTTACACATTTGGACCACATGTTGAACATGGTGGCCAAATTTGAACATGGAAGGGGTCACAAACTTGGAGTGAAAAAAACGTGAAAGGAAAAAAAAACCCATTTAAAGAAAGCCTAAATGTTGATGAGGGTATCAACCTTTTTTTAAGTGGGTGAGAGTGCCTAGAAATAAACAAAATGAATTAACTTCACCAATCTAAGTGGGTTAAGGGTTTTCATGAGCATGGTTAGTAGTGAGAAGGTTGAGGTTCATAAGGGAAAAAACAACTAGGAAAGGTAAGGAGTTGGCAATCAATGGAAATAAACTTAGAGTTGAGTTCGAATTGAAAAACTTTGCTTAGTCTAGCAAGATTAGGATTATGGTGTATGCGAATAAAGTTGCACATCTTTGAATGGGAAAATCAATCTTTTTGTGCATGAACTTGTGAATCATGTCCTATTTGGGTAAAGGGGATTCAAATTGTAGAGCCCTATTTGACACTATTTGTTGGCGTGTTTGCAACCTTCATTTGGTGTGGTGATTGATTATTCAAATTAGATTCGAAATGAACTTAAAGGAAAGAAAGGAAGGTTGGAAGGGAAGAATTGGTGAAGTGCAAAAGAACAGGTTAAAAGAGTGCACATGGTGAAAACAAAAGACACACCCTTTAGTTCCTCTTGTGTTGAAAACACAAAGACACATCATAAATGGGCTCTTCTAATTAGGAAAACAGTTAATCCCATAATGAGTAATCAAAGGAGAGAGATAATAGAAGTGTTAAGGGTAATCACCCTTATGTAAGGTCAAAAAAGGTGTTGACATTTTTAAACCGAGGGAAAGCGACATGCCCTTCTAAAGGAGCCCTTTAAGCGAACCCCCAAATGTAAGGACTCACCTAGTTGAGGCCCAAGTTTGGACCACTACAAGGTGCCCCGCTGGCAAATTGGGTTATTGAGTCCAAGTTCACAACTGGGTTCAACTCTCGATTTGATTACATTCACAAGCTATAGAGGTGTTGATGAATGAAAGTTCAAGGAAGGGGCCCCGAAAAGATGTCCGTGACATGTTAAGTCCTTGAACTAGACAAGTTTGCAATTAGACCATGAGACAAAAGATGGTAATCCCAAGTGGCCAAGCCTTGAACTAGTTGGGAAGTCCGCAACAAGTTTAGTCTCACCCATCTAGGGGTTAGGGTTAACCCCAAGGTTATGAGACAAGGTGAATGCTAAATTGACCAAGTGTGTGGCTTGCCATGTGCAAGTAGTTTAGGTGTTTAGAAAGACGCACAGTCAGAGGTGTGGGGCCAAGGTGATTTGGGTCCAAGTACACACCCATTTGGTAGACATTAAGGTCAAATGTACCTTCCCCCATGAATAAATTTGTCTATTCAGTGTCTAATTATCTCTCCAACTACCCAATAAAACTTTCAAACTTATTGGTTCCTTAATTTACTGTACTGGTAAATATTTGGAGTTAACTTTGTTTGCAACTGAGTAGGCACTTTCGAGCACATGAGAATAGGGTCTTTCCAAGATATCTCCTATAGCTTTATATGTATTTCCACTTTTTGCAATTCAGTCAGTTATGATGGTTTAATTGTAGTAGACTAGTATTCTTGTTCTGTTTGATTTTCGTGTCTAGAGCAAATGATGAACAAAACTATGATTTTTATCATTGCAAACCATTAAGATTCTACTACTGTTTGCCATTATAGATTTACCTTAAAAGTATTTCCTAAAGGTTAAAAAAGAGGCTTACTTTTATACTGTTTTCAATAATCTGTGCAATTGGATAACATACTTTTTTTCCCCTCTTGCTCTGATACATGATAATAAATATTGTGTCTTTGTTCTAATACCTATCAAATATATTGTTCAGTAATATGATGGGTATGGACTGACATTTGGGTACTTCTCTAAAACTTTCTTACTGACAGTGATACGTACCCTGCTTATGTCCTGCTTATGTCATTCGCCTTTCCTTTCACAATGTCTTGCATGCATGATGGGAAGATACTAGTAAGTCACCTGTTGGGAATTAGATAAACTCTAACATAACTCTTTAAACCATGCTTTGCTGGAATTACAGCAATTCTGTCTCTTGCCAATTATGTTTCTAGGCCAAGAGACAGTCTAGTCAGAATGGATTCTAGACTGGAGCTAGTTTTAGAATTGAATTGGACAATGGATCTGCCTTCTACACTGGGCCTAGAAACAGAGTCAAAACCAGATCTAGACAAAATAACAGGAGTTCTTATGGTGTCCCAAATGCTCCTCACATGCTTGATCAATGTGGGTATAACCTAGGACTTGACCTAGAGAATCCTGGTGCAACTCTGGTAAAATTCAAATGCTGCAGAAGTGCCACATATCCAACTAAAAGAGGAAACGCAGACAACTGAGCTAACATTCCTTCATAAATTTAACAATGTTTTTGCAGTTCCTTAGCAAAGCTTTACTTTTATAATAACCTCAGAAACCAACACTTGAATCAAGAAAGCATATTTTAAAACTTCAATCTTGGAGAGCACCGTACTTACAGAAAGTGGTTTGCAGGTACTGCATCCATCTTGGTCCAAAACCAGCCCACAAAGTTGTAATTGACTCTTGAGACTGTGCCACTATCATAGACCAGGATGCAGCTGATACACCATGACCAGTTTTCACCTCCCATGCAAGAGCCAAAATGAGAAACTCTTCACCATCCACTGTAGGGAAGTATACATCCATTTTGTTTCATCACCCTTTAACAGTAGAACATAACCTTCTTCACATTATCCCTTAGAGCTGGAAGCGGCCTCACAGATGCACCAGCTGCCCCCCGGTTCGTGCGGACAGTTGTTGTGCTCCCACTGCTTCTGCCCGTGACAACACCACTGGATCCACTATCTGATGCCTCAGGATCCAAGTAAAACCTAGCACGAAATGCTGCCAAGTGTGCATAGTAAGCAGGTGGAACTGCAAAGCACAAAGCAAGAATGGATTAATCAGAGGTTGATGACTAATCATTTGGCACACAGGGTTCACTGGAAACATTATACAGGTTTATGTACAGTTATGCTCACCAATAGAGACTGATCGTGTGCACCGTGCATACCTACAAGCCAACCACAAACAATAGATGAATAAAACCACTACTCACACCCATAATGAGCAAGCCATGAAACACAAGCCACTCCTGCTATGTGTGGCAAACCAGAGAGCCACATAGTTGGCAGGTGGCAGGTATGTGCACATACGTGTAACACAGATTGTTTGTCAAAGACTGCAAGCCATCTGCTGTAAACTTGTTTTCATCCCAGAGCACATGATAATGTGCAGGTCGACTGGTTCCCTGTTCAGATGCAAAAACAACCTCAAGAACACCACCTCTAGAGCATTCTACTCACCCTAATGTTCTCTGAAAGAAAAATTCTTCATGCACCACAAGGTGGAAAAAGAAACTTTACTCCTTTGAGAAATACTCTGATTGCACATTACAGAGGAGACAACATTGAACAGCATCACTTTGACCAAGGGAAGATCAACAACTAACCTGAATCCCTGCATGACTGCAGAGGTAGAAATCAAACTCTGTAGGATGACATATTTTACTGTCAACAACTGTCCCTGAACTACCACAAGAAAAAAATCAATTTTCAACAGAAGAATGCACATGACTGCAAACTGCACATTCTGCAATTTCTTGCCAAAACCAAATGTCAGCTTTCCTAAACTGTTCACAAACTAACTGACCTGGAAGGATATTCCCACTTTTATCGACACTACGGGTGTCATTGTGATTGCTGGCAAAGAGGCGTGTATGGTGGCGTTTCTGCACCACCACAAATGTGACTGGTGGCTGGTAGTCTGGCTCTAATGAAGCACATGCTTTGCGAATTGCATCCAGCTCATAGAGGAGGACCTGATAGAATTGACCCTCACTTACTCCATCTCTGCAAAAGCAAAATGTGCCACATTTATTGCAAGCTTCTCATCTATAGCAACTAATTCCAAAACATCATGAACATCTGAAACTGGGAAAAAAACCTGTAGAAGATGATGCGCAAAGGCTTCTGTCCTGTTGCTCTCCGAAATGAGATCAGCAACTCCCTGTTGGGGAAGCAATACAAGAATGGAATATAAGAACACAGGGAAAGGTCAAATTCCAAGCTGTGCATGCTAGGATTGCATAATCTTTTACACCACATTCTTGGCTTCATTAACCAACTGACCACAAATCGCCAAGAAAATATCAAAACAACACTGGCCCATACCCCTCACCTGGCACTAGACTGACCACATTATCCAGCATTGGTACAGTCAATTTTCCATGTAAGGACAATAACCTTTAGCTATGACAGCAGGATTTGCTTGCAGAAGAGAAAGGATGAGGGTCACAGAAGATAGTATACTTGATCAGTCCCCCTGTTAAGATTCCTTTCTGAGGATCTACCCAAGTTTTGAAGAGGTCTTGGATCAACTCCTGCCTGTGTGCTTGGGCACACACCAGGCCTGCATACTTTGTTACTTCAGGCCAGTCCTGAGATGCTACTACCTGGGCCACAAAAACAAGGATCAAACCCCAATCATCACAGTGCAATTTCCAGAAAATTGCTACATTGACAAGAGAAAAATAATCAAGCCTATTCTGAAAAAAGTGATCACAAAAGATTTGGTGCAAATGGTCTCAGCTTTACCGCAGCAATTGAAGGGCTTGTGTCCTCTCCAGGATGTGGGTGTGTAACATCAGCACCAAAGATGATTGTGGGGATGTCACTCACTAGTGGAATTCTTCTGGAGAGTGCATCAACCAAAACAGTATTTCGTCCACCAACCTGTGCCCATGGCAACCAAGAAGATGAGGTCCATGTAAAAGGGAAAGACTACAACCATTGTTTCCCAATGTCAAGAGCATAACCAACTCTAAACCATTACAAAAAACCATGAATCACCACTGTGATTATGAAGGAAACACAGACATCTGCAACACAAAACCTACCTTCACATTTATCTTCAGTGCCACATTAGCCAAGTACTGCTTATTGATCTTATGAACATGCTTTGTCAAGCAACACTGTGACACCACTCCAACCACTGTCTCACACTGTTTCTTCAGGTCACCTACATCAGAAACAACAAGTCAAACAGGGAGGTCACATAAACAAATCTGTATTACTATTTTAAGGAGGACAGATCATGCAAAAATACTGCAGCTATGGGGTTCAGATCGTGCATCAATACAGGAAGCTTACCATAAAGGGAGCCATTACTGTCATCCAGAATCGCTATAAGCAGATCAAGACCCTTGTTATCAGTTCGCTTTTTTGCTAGTTCACAAACATGAGAAATTGCACGATCAGAATAGTCTGGTCTCACACTCTGTACTGGGCAAATTGGCTTAATCTCAAATACCTGCAGCACAGGCATGTGAGTGTCAGTGATGAGAGTTACATGTACAAAGGCACACAAGTAGTGATTATATAAACTGGACACTGTCATGGTATTTCAGTAGATCAGTACCATTCCTGAAGTTTCACACATACGGGCCAGCTCATAGCAGAACCGACCCGCAAGGTCATCTCCTACACTTCGCGAAAAGTTGATGCAAGCCCAGTGTCTTACAACTCCACCATTTACCATTTTCTGCACATATACACATCAAATATTGTTGGGTTGCAATTGAAAATTAAAACTAGCAACCAGACCAGCACATATAGACACAGTGCACAGTAGAATATGTATTGATGATAGCACACCTTATTCATCATATTCCACTGCCCAACACTTGGTAGACATTCTTTCTCCCTGCCAGTATCATGATACTTGAGCTGCACATGATGCACAGAAGCTTTAGTCATTGCCACTGCCTGACAGGACAATCCACAATTGCCAGGGCAGGAAAAAAGCATATGTCAAGAGAAGATGCATACCCGAGGAGCTGGCAGAATTCGGGCTTCCACATTTGCAAGCTGGTTGCTGATTCGAATACCAAATTCTTGTGCATATGGATCTTGGTGGTATGCATTGTGACCCACAGTCTATGCACAGAGCAAATAAGAATACCAAATGTCAAATGTTGATGAAACCTGTTCTCCTACTTGAAACTTGGTTAGTGAAATCAGAAGCTGACAAATTTTAGAAGTTTGGAAGTTAAAAGCACTCATTTCTCAAGTTAATGCCCTTCTGAAAAAACGCAAGAAATATCTAACATACCTGCAGAATATCTTTCTCACGATCTCTAGGCCGCTGGCATGTGACTTTGAGAAGAGCTGTTATCTGGCGATCATTAAGGCGCTTGGAATACCTTTGTCCTTCAGCTATCTTGCAAACTTCCATAGGCAGATAATTTGGGCGTTGCTGATTGCCCACTTGAAGACAAGGCAACTTTGGGTAACGAATTGAGAACTTATAAGTTTCCCGAAAGTAATCAGTGACAGACTTGAGAGTACCCTTTTCATCAACTGGGAATCTGCACATAAAAAGGCCCAGTAGATCTCATTTTACTATTTTCTTTCTACATGATGATTCCAGCACCTTTTCCCACAGCCTTATATATCTATGAAATTACAGACTAATCAAAAACTTGGAAGTACCAAAACAATGTGTGCAGTCTTAACCTTAAGAGAATTGCTCACAAACATCTAAGACCATCAACTTCATGAAGAGCAGTGACAAGCTACCATGACTACCCACCAACTGCATCAGCTGCTGAAGGAAGTATATAATAGTCTGCCCAAAATCTGGGCAAACCTATCTGAGCACAAGCTAAGATACATACTGCAAGTCCTCTGTTGCCTCCTTTGTGAGGCCTGCAATACGGTACTTGCGTCGCATGCTTCCACGGTGTATGACTTCTACCTTCACACCATGTAATGCCTTCTTGATCTGCACATCAGCCAAATAACAGAGAGAAACAGGGCTGACACATAAAACCATAAAGTGCAGCAGATCTTCATTTCAAGAGTTCTTTTGAGATCCAACTTAGAAGTATTCAGGGCCCTTAAGCACACATTCACATTGCAAAATAGGGTTAAGCTACACTTTCCAAAGAAGAAACAGGATGATGACCATAACAACTTGATAACTTCAGAGTCAAAAACATACCTTGCTGCGATCAAAATCAGACAGTGGGCCAGAAACATGCCTATTACAGAGATCATGAATGAAATCCAAAACAGGTTTTGGCTCTATGAAGGCAGTTGAAGACATGTCTGAAGAAACCACAGAACACAAAGCAAATTCAGATACATGTCACTTGTAGGCACTATTACACAACCTGTTTTACTAAATGTGCTGATGGGAGACAAAAACAAAACCAAAATCCAAGGTCAGTATTAGTCCTACCAATGTTGAGGGACAAGCCCATTTGTGTAGGGCGTATACTCTGATAAAATCCCCTCCAACTTTCCAACCCATCACCAAGAGATACCCTGGAACCCAAGTTTGGAGAGTAGAAAGATCGGACTATGGGTGTGTACCTACAAAGAAATTGACAAGGCAATCCCACATCATACTAGGTACAAAGCACAGTCACAACCATGTTTGCAGGAATCAATCAGAGGTTTTAAAACTGGGATTAATAAACCTTAAACACCACGAGCATAAGCATACATGTTTTTTCATGTCATGTAAAGAAACCTTATGTTCATCAAAGAATCATCAAAGTCATGATGGAAGGAAATCAATGGATCTTGAGGAAACTATTCTTGCAAACATGAGAGAGCTATCAGAGAATGGGAGAGAGAGAGGTACCGATGTGTTGGAAGCTCCCTGAGAACGATGTCAAGAACCTGCAGAGCTTCCTGTGGGGCATCTGCTTGAGCACCTGCTAAGAATTGTCGGAGGTGATGGAGGTCTGGACGTGAGGCAAATTTGATGACCACTTTGAATGCTCGTTCCCTTCTCAATCTACAAATAGACAACTTCTAAATTACTCAACAAACTCATATGTAGGTACCCAATTTCACTCTGAAATTGGAGAAGATCATAGCAATGGTTGCGACTTACAAGTGATGTATGTGTCTCCATCCAGCACATGAAATAGTTCTAGAGCATTTGCATGATTTTCATAATCTCAGAATGAAATGCTGATGCTGTTGAACCTGATAGTAGTATTGCCACCATCATCCTCATCAGGCAGAGCTATTTGAAATTCCCTGGATTCAAAAGGCAACTTTCCAGCAGTATACAAACTCTTTCGACCATCATAAGCAGGCAGCCGGTTTGCGAGATCAGACTCTCTGTGCCGCTTGACAAGCTGCTCCATCACCGCTCTATTGACCCCTCGGGAAGTCACCTCCGGAGTGATTGCGACCTAAGAAAGCAACCACAGGAAACCAAAACCCATGTTGAGATTGTAACCATTTCACTGGAAAAGAAAAGGCTGGAGAAACCCATGCACACACACAGACAGAGAGAGAGAGAGAGAGAGAGAGAGAGAGAGCACCAGTTTCTCACATCGTAATGATGAAGATCTTTTTCAGGAAGGTTGGCAATGAAATGGTTGGCCTTCACCATGCAATGCTGGCCTGATCGTCCTTTTCCAGGCCGCAATGGAAATCTGAGAGTCTTGCTTGATACAGGCGCAGGTGCAACAGCTACTACTGCTTGCTGCTGCTCCTCGTCTACCGGTACTGATGACTCTTGAGCAATTCTAATGGAGCCTATCTGCTCAACTAGTCGCTGACCCCGAGCTCGAGTTGTGGCTGCGCTTGGTTCTGCAACTGGAGGAGGAGGAGGAGAATGCGCACGCTGTCCCAGAGGCGTATCGACTGAAATTCTCGCAGGGATCGGTTGTGAGACCTGCGGCCGTTGTGCTGCAGCAGCCTGCACAGGTCTCTCAGGCAGCTGCTGCACATAATGCGGAGCTGGTTGTCCCTGACGAGAGTGCAATGGACGAGTAGCACTTGGTCCTGTCCGTGAAGGAAATTCGGAACCAACGCTTGTTGTAGCACGCCCGCGACCGCGTCCTCTCCCCGGCAAGGATCTTCCTCCTCGACTTCTACCGGATCCCGATGCTGAACCGATGTCAGAAGCTCTTCCCTGTGTTCCGAAGAATTGTTGTGCAGGTCGAGACGGTTGAACGTATGCAGCAGCAACTTCACGAGGCGCTACTCCTGTTCCAACTCTTCCAGGATTCACCGGTGAAGGAAGTGCAGCAGCAGGGGGGGGCGCAGACGTCGTCGTTCCGGATGACGACGCTCCCTCCGAGCTGCCCGAGCCCTCAGGCTTCGGTTTCCTCGGCTTCCGCGGCATGACTGATCAATGCTTTGCAAAAACGCCTTGCTTGTCTGCACAGTACTGGGGAAGAGGAATTCACGTAGTCGCAGCTGTGCGACTTGCTTCCCTTCACAATGCAGGACCCGCCATGACTATCTGCAAACAACGCACGAAAGAAGGAATATCAGCAAAATTGATGTAATCAGTTCTGCAAGAAAGACCACAGAAGAAAGTAGACATGAATGTCTGCAAGTGCGCACAACTCCCAGCGCAGAGAGACTGCTCCCAGCAATTATGGAAGCAAAGGAGCATTTACATCACCATCAACTCTGATTGTCCCGGCGTTCTTTCTTTTCTTCTGTTGCAGCCAGATTCCGCATTATCACCCCGAATGCTGCCACACACTTCCCGCCAGAAGGAAGGCACACAAACCCAAGCATAGAAGAAGAAGACCACAACCCCGCCTACTAACACAAAAACCCCCGAAACCGAAAAACAAAAATTATACTCAACAACTGGGGGCAGACACACATAAATCAGCAAAACACAAAAACACAAAAACATACATATATACATACATTTCGTGAGTGAAGAAATCGAAACAAAACCTTCAACACAACAACAAGAAGGGTTCTTTACAAGAGTAGGGAGGGAAAAAAATACAAAATCAAGCGTTTCCTTCCATTATCAACCTCTCCACACTCTTCTAAGTGATACATGCAGCACAGACCACCAAAATGAGAACCGTGAAATCCTGCAGCTGCCTATACTACTTGACTCGAAAGAAAGAAGAAAGTTAAACTAGTTTCTTGAGAGAGAAAGCAGTACCTGAATCACTCGCAGCAGCAGCAGCAGCGCCACCACCACCACCACCACCAGAGCAGCAAACGCGACGATCAAACAACCAAAAACCATAACTTGGACGACGTAGCAGCAAAACTTGACCAAACGGAAGAGGAGTACGGCGGCCACAACACTGACTTGATTTATTTATTTTAAAAAACCAATTACAAAACCAAATCTACCATTAAATATTAATTGTTCCTCCAAAATAATCCAAATAACTTCCACGAATATATGTATATATATATTCACCTTATCGTTTTACTATTTCACCCGGGGTTTTATTTCCACAGCGGATCGGGTTTTTTAAAAAGGATTTTGTGGTATAATAAATTGGCGATAATCCAGAAAATATTTTCGCCATATTTTGATACATACTATCTAAGAAAGTAGATGAAAAAACAATATTTGTGCCCTTTATTCCATGAAAAATCCTTTGAATAGGTCAAAATCACCTTCTTCTTCTTTTTTTTCCTGGTCGAAAGATATTTGGCGGAAGATTCGCCAATTTTGAAAACAAGACACCGCAATTAGAACCAGGGTAGCCGCACACCGTTTTTTTTGGGGTGAGGAAGTGTTATTCAAAATGGCAAATATTAAAGGGGTTTTTGAGTTTTAAAAATCTCCAAATTTCGAAAAAGAAAATCTTAAATTTTTTTTAAAAAAAACTTCCCCAGATTCTGTATGAAGTTGTTATAAATAGCCAGATAGATTTTTCGAAGGATTTCTTTAATTATTTAATTTCGTATTCTGCTTATAATAGCCAGATTTGGCTAATTTGTCTTCTGCAGTATAGCCACTTCAGCGACTGTCACAAAAGTGGGGGAAAAAAAAACACTACTGGGAAAGCGAGGTGTGTAATAAATAGTAAATTTGGACTGAGGAAAAGATAATATAATTGAGTGTGGTAATTAAGTAACAGTACCTCCCGACAAGGTACGTAGGTACGTAATTAAAACAGCATTAATGAGAATAATAGTCCTGTCGGGTTGTTTATTTTACTCGCCCATTCTGCCACTTTTATTGGCGTATTCCCGAGCAGTGGCGGCTACAGATTATACAAGTGCGGAATTCGTCATTTGTTTTCGTAATTGGGCATTTTCCAGTGCCATAAAAGGCAAGGTAAAATAAACTGCTTTGTTTTTTTTTTAACACCATTTGGTTGTTTTTTTCTCCGGGTTCTTTCCATCGCGCACACTTGTTGTTATTTAAAGCGCTCGTCTTGTAATTAACCCAGCAGTAAATAATAAATGAAGGTGTTCTTTGGGAAGTGGGATTTGGGACGTGGGTGAAAACAAAAAAAGCAGTCGAGGTAATAAAAGTACAGTCGTCAGTACTGAGCAAATTTGATATCCCAGTTTCGAGGGCCCGTCATTGAAGTCCCATTTCTTGTAGTAAGGCTCTTCACCTGAAGTCTCATTTCTACTAAGGCCCCTCATTGAAGTCCCAACCAAAGCCATTACTTAAAGAGAAAGATTTTTGTTTTTTATGCCTTGGAATGCCTGCCCCTAAACTGTCAATTTTAGTGCAAGTTCTTCCAATTAGGTGCCTTATATTTAAAGGGAAAAAATTTTAATTAAAAATAAATTTCCTAAGGTGTGATGCAAATGGCCACACCTCAACAAGCTTTGATCCCAGCTTTTCAACCATAGTTACTTTGTTTCTGAAAATTTCGGTGTTCCAAAAGGGTATGAACCACATCACAGAACTACTTCATGTTGTTGTTGAAAGGAAATTATTTTCGAAAAGAGGAATTGTACATCATAATAATAGAGGGTTTGCACTTATACTCCTCATAGGACAATGTACTCTAAGGTTGGTACCTTGCAATTGATTGTTACATGCAAATAATACACACACTATGAAAGGTTTAAATGTCATCCAATTTGGGAGTTTGGTTCAATTTGTACCCCATTATCATCTATATAACCAAGGTATGACATTATTTTCTCCAGTACTTAGTACTTAGTACTTAGCCCTCCCAGGGCCCATAACCAGAGGCCATGGAAGTTTTACTCTCTAGAACAGGTGAAGATCAATGGTTAACAAGCCAAAAGTTCAGGACAAGGATCTCGCAAATGTGCCAGAAAAACCCAAATGTCAGGGTCGGTGCTTTCATTATATTGAATTATATGGTAAGTACAAATAGGGTTTTATGAAATCCCAAGCAAGGAATAATCTTTTTTATTTATTTTTTGGGATGAGTATGTTAGTGGTCTCCAAATTTTCTAAATCATAAAGAGGCAAAAATTAACCTTTACGGAATGATGAAAATAATTATTAAACATGATCTGTATATGAAGAAGCCTTATCACGTACCCCAAAGTGTTGAATTGCAAACTAAAAATCTTAGAGCACAATTTTGGACAACAATTTTGGGCTTTTGTGGATGAACTTCTTAGGATCCAAAAACTTGTTCTACTTACACTTCATACAAACCAAAAGCTCATGGTATTGTTGTTTCATGGAGATCTGAGACATTGTACTTACATTGAAATACTACCATTATTCTTTGATTTAGAGCACAATTTCAGCCAATAATTTAGGCTTGGTAGACAAACTTTTAGTTGGGTGTTTTGTATTTTACAACCCTTTGGATCCAGCTACTAATAATAACTACTTCCACTAAAAATTGTGAATTCTTCTAAAGAGGGAAAAGAAATTCATGGTATTGTTGTTGCTTACTTATTTGCAAAAATGCATGTACGTTTTTGGTCTTGGTATTCATTGTTGCTTTGGTATTTGCAACCATCTTAACTCTTTTAACTTCCATGGGGTTTTCTGTCCCAAAAATTTTATCACCGTTACAGACCATCTCAACTCTTCTAACTTACATGAGTTTTTTTGACCAAAATTATTTATCACAATTACAAACTATCTTAACTCTTCTAACTTACATGGGTTTTTTTGACCAAAATCTTTTATCACAATTACAAACCATCTTAACTCTTCTAACTTACATGGGTTTTTTTGACCAAAATTTTTTATCACAATTACAAACCATCTTAACTCTTCTAACTTACATGAATTATTTTGACCAAAATTTTTATCACCCTTACAACCCGGGGGGAAAAAAAAAATTTGGGGTGTGAAGATTTTCCATGATTGTACTTTCGATTGACGACAGCCTGGTGGAGCACTGGGTGGCCTCAGGAGGCAAAATGGGTCAGAGGGCCATGTATGGGCTGCAAGAACTTTTGCAGCCACTTTTGTGGTACTATAGGGTTAAGCCGTCAGTTTTGCTGGTACTATAAAATCCTCACATTTCATATAGATTTTGTAATCAGGTTCTAATTTTATATATATATATATATATACAGTTCACCGGCAATGTTCTTCCTGTCTGGGCCAAGAGGATTTGCATTCAAAAACCGTTATTGCAGCACTATCATAAACATAACCACGTACATTGAAAGAACCTGTTCAAGTGTCATCTATGTCAATAGTTACAGAAACACCCAACCTGAGTCATGTACCACTATCTTAACAATTGAAGAGATGTCAAAAAAATCACTAACCTATTATAGTGCTCATTCTCAAAATCACTTATTAAAATGAATTTATGCATATGCTCATTGGTCAAAGCTTGCATTCTAATTGTAAAATTTATATCTAAAGATTTGGAACTGGTGGTGCTTCACCAAATCAGTGTTTTATTAACTTAAGAAGGAATTAAGGTGCCATCACATAATCAAACCGTAATAACTAGCAAAGCAAACAAACTTTTTTGGCATTAGTAATGAACACCCCTTAAGTGATGCACACCTTTGACCACCACAATAGATTTTCCCCATGACAAAAGTCCTATGAAAATCCGTTCTAAGACACTCTCATTAACCGCAGTTGGAAGTTGGATATATATATCTGAGCTGTGGTGAAACTCCACTGGAAACACTCTTCTTGTTCCCTCCTTATTTGAGAACATATAAGTAAGTGAGAAATTGGAGTCTTTGGTGAGTCTCTTCCTCCCTTTAGAAACAAATGTTGCATACAAATTATTTCAACTTTTTAACCTTTAAATTACAATATTTGTCTACAGGAAAATGGCTCAGGTCTAAACTTCAAACATTCAATTTCCCCCTCCTCTAGTGCTGACACACTTCCTCGCCTCCAAGCGCCCCCCCCCCCCCCCCCCCCCCCCCCCCTCCCCTCCACCCCCAAACCCCCAAATTGGACAAAATTTTGAGGTGCTTTAAAGACAAGTTTCTTCACCCTCACCGGTGCCAATTGTGGGAATTTGGAGCCCAACAACAAGACTACTATTCGATTTGTTAGTGGTGGAAACAATGATGTCGGTGGAAAGAGTTTGAGTTTTGAGGTGGTATGGGCAAGAGGATCTCAAAACTCTTACACCCAAGATTTGTCGCTTTTATAAAAAAAAAAGGAAAGCTGCTGTGCTCCTTGAATGCAACACTGGATTGCAGAGCTTTACTTCCTTCCTTTCTTCCTTCCCACCCAGACCATGCTGCAGGGTGTGTATGTGTGAGGTATGTATGGGTGTGGGCAAGAGTGAAGAAGACA
>Ga0209611_10009200_pt1 | contig 15049 bp, 11 predicted proteins | sample S1TSphgellanicum_3_FD_187693 | JGI IMG/M metagenome (GOLD analysis project Ga0209611, IMG submission 187693) | Host-associated microbial communities from peat moss isolated from Minnesota, USA - S1T2_Fc - Sphagnum magellanicum MG (SPAdes) (version 2) | ecosystem: Host-associated > Plants > Peat... | reverse complement strand
CATTTTTTTCTATTTTCAACAAATTGGAATTCCTAAAAAATTAAATGAAATTGGCATAGAAGAAGCAAGATGAAAAATTGAAGTCAGTCAATGTATTCAAAGTAGAAAGGATGCTAATAATCTATAAAATTTACATAAAAAAGAATAATTGAAGTAAGATTTTATAAATGTTAATAGAAGTCAATAACCATTTGGTGGAAGGATTGGTTGATATGAAAGCCTCCATGTTTGTCATGGCAGTTATAATTATCCAAGAACTAGGAATCATGCATTTGGTGATAGGTTTAGAATCTTATAAAATTATTTCAAGGGTTGACACAACCCCACACTCCTTGAAAGACTCAAATGCAAGTCCAAAAGTGGAAACAACAGAAAAAAAAATTGGGATACGTTCCCTAGTTCGTGACACTTCGAGGGTAGAAGGGCATGTTGGAGCTTTGGGATGGGGATCAGGAAGAATGACAAGTGAGTCAATTATTCACACGAACTTGCACAAACCAAACAAGGAGTTGATTAATGTGTGGTTGGAACACTTTTGATGTACAGACGAGCACGAGCATACACGGATTCACAAGACTCATCATGGCCTGGACTTGGGGAAAGCCACCACCTTCCCCCTTATAGTATTTTTTATGATTAGTCACAAAGGCTACATCCAAATGTCATTTTGTCTTGAAATGGGAACTCCCGAAATTCTTGAAATTGGGTCTTCCAGCACTTTGAAGGGCCATATTTGTGTAGACCTCTGATTGATGTGAGGTCTGAAGCAAAGTTGTAGCCCTTGTTGAAGGTTTACGCCACCTACACATAAATAAATTAGGGATATTCCTAACTTTTAATGGTCGGGAGTCAAATTGGCATTTTGACTTCCGACCCTTCTTTTGGCCATAATTTGTGTTTTATGTTTTAAGTATTCAAATGGGTCATGCAAGCCCATTTTAAACATCTAAGTTTCAAGAGCTTTCCAATGGTATAATGAACTATTTAATCCAATGAATTTTGACCCATAAAATACTTGAAAATTTGAAAATCCATTGAAGCTCCAATTCCCAAAGTGGGAACCCACTTGGGAGTGTGCAAGTTCCTTCCCCTCACACCCTCCTACACTCCAAGGAGCATGAAATGTGACTCTTGGGCTTTTTTTTTGGCCCACACTTTTGCAAGCCTTTTCTTTGGTTGGGAACCCAGAGCTAGGGTTGCAACAAGGGTGGTAACCTAGGCGTAGGGAAAGATAAATGAGATGCTTATATGAGTTGTAAAAATATGATGTTTCATGATGTTTATGATTGTTGATATAAATAATTATGACCTATTATTAAATTTCAATTTTTTAATTAAGATTTGAACTATCATGGATGTGGATATAAATGTGGATATTTATAAATGTTTCCTATGATTTTTAAAAGTTCGATGGGTCCATGAGAATGAAGGTGTGATGTTTTTAGTGATACCACCTAAGGATGCTTTTGCCTATTATAATAATTATGTAAAAGGATATTCCCATATGGTTATACCTTTATTTGAATTTACAAAAAAAGATGTAGCATTTTTATGGAATTATAATTATCAAAATGCCTTTGACATGTTAAAAAATGCATTAGTTAATTAAAATGAATTTAATTAAGCCTTTTATTTTGGATGTAGATTGGTTAGTTTGAGGTGCGGGAGCCATTTTGTCACAATGAAAGGGAAAAGAAGAGTAGGTTGTAGCTTATACAAGCAAGCAAAGGACTTTCACCAATCTAAAGGAAATTTCACCTAATAAAAGGTGAATGTTATGCATTGAAATGGGACATTATGCATTTCTAGCAATACTTATATTAGAATCACTTCACCTTACACAATGACCACAAACCTTTGGAATGGTTAGCTATTGTTTCCAATGCATACATAATAAAAGCAAGGTGGATTAATATGTTTCATGACTTCAATTTTAACATAGTACATTGTGTGAGATTTAAATATCCCAATATTGATGCATTAAACAAAAATCCAATGGGATGTGCAAAGGAGGAAGAAGATTTTTAGAAGGAGATACAAAACTATGAATGGATGCAACATATTTAAAAAGTGAAAAAAATTTGTTGGAGAGGGAAACAAAGTTCAAAAATTGGATTGATTTTGTAACATATGGATGCAAAAAAAGTTCAATTAGTTGTTTATGGTTGATGTCATTAAAACATAAAAGGTGGAGATGACAACTAAAGATATAATGATTGATGAAGAATCAATTGAAAGTTTGGTGGAAAAGATAGAAGATAAGCAACATGAATAGATTTTGGAGAGGAGATGGAAGGATCTATGGGATACTTGGATGCATTTGCAATTGATTGATGAAACACACACAGTAGTTGATGAAGATGAAGTGGATGGGAGTTGTTTAGAAGGAGAGAAAGATTGTGAATGGGATTGTTCCATAAACATAGATATCTAGAATGGTGAATAAACCATGATGGTCTTAAATGGAGGATAAGTTATTGTAAATTACAATGTGAAGGAAAAATTTTAATATATAGAAATGAATTTTGTATTATCACTAGGATCATGATAAATTAATGTTCAAAGGACTAGTGGTTTCAAAACTTGAAGATTATAAACATTTTATTTTAAATTTACACGACAAGATTGGACATTTTGTGAAAACATGTTTGTATAAATAAATAGATGTTACTTTTGGCAAAACACAATTAAAGAGGTGAAGGTTGTTGTTTGTGTTTATAAGGAGTGCCAATTGGTGAAATGAATTAAAAATATCAAATTTAATGTAGAGGATTTCAAGTGCATATTAGTGTGGGATCATTTTTACACGGTTGTTTTTGATATAACACATCCATTACCAGAAATAAACAATTGGAATTGATACATTCTGGTTTCCATTGATCATTATTTTAAGTGGGTTGAAACAAGGGTTTTTGTTAATCATGAAGTAAAGATTATGCAAAGTTCTTTGAATATGAAATTATCTGTCGATTTGGGGTTTCTAAACATGTTTTAATTGACAATGGAGGTGAATGGCTAGTAAAGTTCAACCAATTGTGTAAGAATTATGGAATCAAGTACATTAATACACTATTCTTCAATGGCCTAAATGTAATGGTATGGTCGAGAGGTTGGTCAAAACCTTAAAACATGGGTTGACTACTTTATTTATTATTGTTGCACATGTTCAGGATTGGGATAATCATTTGCCAAGAATCTTATTTGGATAGCATTGTGGCATCCAATCTAACACCAAGTTCCCACCACACATGATTTTAATTAAGCATGTTCCAAGATTGCAAACGAACAATTTTTGAAGTCTGTTGGTCAAAGCTTTTGATGAAGATGATGATGTGTCAATGTTAGATGAACAAATGATTGAAAATATGTAGCTATATAACAATGATGAATGATATGGTAATTAACAATGTAAGCCAAACATAAGTAAAACAAAATCAAGCTTACGTTTTGAGGAAGGGAAGGCAAATGCTTATGGGATTTGGTGAAGGAGTAATTTATGTTAAAATGAAGAAACTAGGAAAGAAAATATCTATGACTTCCAATTGAAAGGGACACATTCTTTTTATGAAATATTTAGATGGGAATAAATTTGTGGAACAAGATGAAGGTGGTAGAATTTGTGTGATCAAAGGAAAAGATGAATAACTTCGGGATCAATAGAGGCAAAATCATCTCTAGTTTTACCATTTTGCACCTTGAATGATGAAGATGAAGGACTCATTCAAAATTATTGGGATGTGGTTACATATGTACCCAAAAATGGATTTGGTATTTTATTATTAGGATTTAAGGTGTGAATTGTGTTTAAGTGCCAAAAAACTATAGTTTGTTTGTCTTTTATCATTTAGTGGAGTGATGGTTGATTTGTAGAGGAACGATGGAAATGAGTTGGTTCATGGAGGTGCAAAAGTTTTGGGATGTGCTTGGTTGTGGTTTTGTTTTTCTTGTGTGTGGATGATGTCGGTGCCAAGGGATAGAAGGAAGTTGCGGAGGTCAAGGATAAAAGGAAACAACTTTTGAAAACTAAGTACCTTTCTTCACATTGTGTGTTTGTTTTCCTTCATGTTCCTTGGAATTAGGATGGTTTTCTACTATGCATGCATTGAAGGGAAAATTTCCCAAGATGCAAAGTTCTAAGTTGTTTTGCTATGGATTTTCAGTTTGTTCTTTACATAGGAGTTTTGTAGTTAGAGAACTAGAGTTGCACAAATCTAGTGGTATGAAATGGAGTTGATGATAGGCTCTAGGGGATTAAGAGGTTGATTTGTTCATGGCACCATAAGTTCAAGTTCAATATACCTGATTTTGTTCAAGGGGAGTGTGGTAATGTAATTGGATATGGAAAGCAAGTACTTGTTGAGATGGAGCTCCAAATGTAGCCTCTTCATTCTTGGGAAGTCACATTCTATCTTTGGGTTCAATTCTTGATGTATTTGTGAGAAGAGACAATTTCTGGGAGGGTGGAGACATATTTGTCAATATTTTTCTATGTTGGGACCTTTGAAGGAAGGATATGGGACTGGTTGCTATCAATTGTTGAGAGAAAGGGATTTAAACCATAGTTGTTGGGCACAGCTTTGGTGTGACCCTAAATGCTATGTGAAGGGTTTATAGAATGGGAGTAACCACGATGCCATTTGGAAAAGATCACGATAGCCTATGAGAGGAAATCCGGAGTGATCTGATCCACTTCTTGCCTTTAGGTGTATGGAATGTTCTAGTAATGTAGAGTTGGTTCTCAGGTAGGAACTATGGGGATCTAAGGTAGGTTGGAGCACTTGACTGTGAGATGGTTTAATGTGTTCTTACTTTGGACACAAATTTGTATTCTGGCTATTTATTGTTAGTAGATTTTACTTTCAGCTAAACACCTTCATCACAAATAGTAGTGACAAGCTGCCATGACTACACCCCACTGACTTGATAAGTGTATATGACAATCTGCCCAAAATCTGGGCAAACCATTAAACAAAATCTGCATCCAGAAGTTTAATTGCATTTCTGGATGCAATGGGAAGACTTGGTCATGATGTATGGGTAACACAAAGAATCCCATATGTTGCAGTCAGCTTATATATGCTTATAAAACTGTCAGTGTGTTGCAGGGGGATCTGTGATGAGAGAGGCATTGGCCCTTGCTAGGAAAGAAGCAGATGAGGTGGCTAATGCAGGTCACAGCAACCTAAGGAGATGGTATCCATTCATGAAGTTGCGAAGAGATCTTCACAACATTGATTTCAAAATAACACAACAATGAGTGCAGAAAAACTAAACCCTAAACCTTAAACCTTCTGAGAGTCGCTCACAAAGTGTCACACCATCACCTTCTTCACCATGAATAGCACTGATAAAGCCACCATGACAACCCACTGACTTCATCAGCTCCCGACAGTGGGTGGAGGTAAGTGTGAGAATCCGCCCAAAATCTGCGCAAAGCATCATACAAAATCTGCATCGTGAGTTTTCAGTTGCATTTGCAGAAGCAATGGAAAGAAGACTCAATCATGATGTTGGCTAGCACTCAAGAGACATAGCTAATCAAAAGACATCAATCTAGTGTGCGCTCATTCAAGCTGCAACAATCTTGTGAGGACTGCAAGCTTAGTTGGAACATCCCACAATGTCTGCATCTGAACCCTAAACCTAAACCCACTGAAGAGAAGCAGCAGAAGCAATGGGAAGAAGACTCAATCATGATGTTGGCTAGCACTCAAGAGACATAGCTAATTATCAAAAGACGTCAATCTAGTATCCTCTCATTTAAGCTGCAACAATCTTCTGAGGACCATAAGCTTAATTGCAATATACCACAACGTCAGTATCTGAACCCTAAACCCAACCAAGAGAAGAAGCAGACACTTTGCTCAGGCTCAAATGCTTGATGCAAACCTGCAATCAACAAATGCAGAGTGCAGATCATGTCTTCAAAACGAGAGTACAAACAACAGACTTTCCGCGTTCTTTTTCGATCCAAGAATCCTGAGCACCAAAAGAGCGAAAGGTCCCAAATTTTTTACAGATCCCGAAGGCCAACCCCGGTCTTCGATCTACCCTTTCTCCTACCATGTTCTTCATGCATTATTGTTGCGTAAATTCTGCGTTTGTTGCCGCGCGCGTTGCCGAGCGTTGCTTGCGCTGCCATCGCAGCCATCCCCTCCCACTCGCAACCTCTGAAAACTAGCACACGAACTATTCCACTGAAAATCTCATAACGGTGTGAACACAGACATGCATACTACTGTTCGGAATTCTCTCTCGCTGTCCGTCCCCTGCGTGTGAACACATAAAAGCGAGCTTCTTAGCAGGACCTGGATGAGGTGATGACACATGGATTGGGACTCGGATTGGGACTCGGATGGTGGCGCGCAGATGGAGAAAAAAAGAAGAGGCGCGAGAAGAGAAGAGAAGCATTCAAACGAGAAAAAAAACCCCTGTGAATGATACCCGGGGGAACCAAGGGTGGGAGACGGCGGGTCGCCTCGAACGTGTGCCTCCCGAGGCTGTATCCGTACCTGACCCACGTCCACCCCAGGAGCTTCACCCCTGCAATCGCCGGGTTTCCGCCATAACCCAAAAAGCTTCAACCCCATCGCCAAGCCTCCATGTTCCTCTTCTTTTTCCCCTGCGCATCCATTTGCCGCTGTTCTCTCTCGTGCTCGCGGGATTCCATGCGCGACGGGGAGACTAAAAACAAATCCGTTCTTTGTTGCTGGGCTGCGTCCTTTCCGGTACTCCTTTGCTTTGGTGCTTGGAATTTCTGTCATCTCTTTGTGAGAAAACAGATAGCCTAATCTGTTTTGCTCTCCCCTGTGTTCTCCTTTGTGACTGGTGCTCCCTTCTTTCTTTCTTTTGCACGTCGAGTTGCGTGAAGTAGATGCTGCTGCTGCTGTCTGGTTCATTCGGTTGTATCATTCTTCCTCCTCCGGTTTTGATGGTTTGTTTGAATCCTCTTGTGTTGGTTCTACAACACTGTTGATTTTAGTTTGCTTGTTGTTTTGCTGTTGAGAGTGCTTTCTTTTTTTGTTTGGCTGTCTTCTTGTGGTGGTCTTGATCCTATCTGCAAGCACTTCAGTAGCGGGTTTCATCAGCAAGCGTGCCTCTTTTCTCTCTCTGTCTTTCTGTTCTTCTGGCTCCTTGCGTGGCTTAGGCTTTAGCTTGTTCCCTCCTCTTTGCTGAACTTTCTTCTGCTGATTCCTCCACCATCGTAATCGATTTGTTATTCAGTATACTCTTTCTTTAGAATATGTTTCTGACGCTATCTGTAACCTACCTCTGCGTATCTGTCGTAGGGTAACACATCCCTTCCCATCGCGTTTTGCCTTGTACTGCTTGCGGGTTCTTGTTCGTGCAAGATAGGTAGAATAGACTGCCTTTCCTTCTCGTTGTCTGCAACATTTGTACTCCGCCCGCCATTATCAGTGTGTGACTAAGGAGCAGCTATTTCAAGGTCTATTCTTTTCCAGCGGAGTTGAGGGCACAATAACAGACGAGAACCTCTTGTTGCCATATCCTGGATGAGCTATCGCTCGTTTGTATGTACCTGCCACGGAGCTTCTCGAAATTGCCAACCATCGGCATAATGCAATTGTAAGTCCTGAATCTCCAAGTGCTGATTCTTCTATCAGGATAGCAATCTTGTGTAAATCTTAAACGACATCTACACCTCTTTTCCAGCATCTGGATCTCCTTTAATCCCCCTCCTGCATGCAATTTGTTGTAGTCTACAATGCTCTTATTTTCAAGGGTGTCAGCAGATGAAGCTACACATTTAGGAGGTGAGAGAGCATGAGATGGCAATGAATGGATGGAATGGATTCTCAAGTCTGGACGCCAGTCCAGGTCCCACTCCAACAGGGAGGAGAGGAAGCCGATCAAAGACAGCCAAGCAGTTGAAGAATGCACCTCAAACCCCTGGTTCCTCTGCTGCTGGTAAGTACTACAGTCATGAGCTCTTGCCACTTTTCAAGCCTACTACTTGTGTGCAGAAGTTTTGTGGGATTATCTTATCTTCTTTGTGAGCTTGTAATCTCCATCAAAATTTGCGTTGCCTGGCAGTGGCAGTGTTTCCATCTCAATATTAGGGCTAGAGGATAATGCATGGCTTCATTGCACCTGCACAGGGACAACAGTGAGCTTCACTGTTAATACTCATTAGCAGTTCCCAGTTGCCATTGCCTCTGCAGCTTCATTGAAGACACATGTGCCAGGATTCAGTATCTTATGATGTTGTGTGAATTGTTTGCATTACCAGGGTCTCCAACAACTAGTGCACCAACACCAACCAGCACTTGTCGATATGACAGCTCCTTAGGTACCACCAATCTTGCATCTTTCTACATTGTGGTACATGGTGAACATGTCTGCTAATAAATGCATGAAGGCCCATTTGTGAGACTTGTGATACTGTCTTTGATTGCAGGTCTTCTAACAAAGAAATTTGTGAACCTCATTAAGCAAGCAGAGGATGGGGTCTTGGATCTCAACAAAGCAGCAGACACCTTGCATGTTGGTACCTAACCCAACACTTTTGAATTGCAATCTTGTTGTATGTAAATTCTCTGGGGAAGTCAACCTCAGGAAGATGCCTGAAAGGCACATGACTGATCACTGTCCACTTGAGGTGAAGAGGTTTCTGCTGACAATGAACAGCTCTGATGTTGGGATGACTTAAGGTACAGAAACGGAGAATCTATGATATCACTAATGTGCTTGAGGGAGTTGGGTTGATTGAGAAGAAACTGAAGAACCGTATACAATGGAAGTATGTGCCTTTCCTTCCATAGGGCAAAGACTAGTACTGACCTTTGGCAGTGCCTTGCGTTGTCCACCTTAATTGTCTGCATGGTCTATTCATCTTCTTTTTTGTAGGAATGTTATGTTATGGACAGAAGCCTTTAGGATGTGAGCAGTTCCCTGAATGGCTTATGCACCATTGTGCTGTTCCAATGTTTGTCTGCCAGGGGTGTTGGTGCGGCAAGACCAGAGGCTGCAAAAGATGACGAAGCTGCACTTCAGGTACTAAATTCAGCTTAGTGATGGGAAATATCCCTTCGATGAAATGTGCTGCCGGTTGGGCCACAGTATCACAATTTCCATGCATTATAACTCCAATTCCTGAGTGGAATTGTGAACTCATGTGTTTAAAGTTTTTGTAGGCTGAGGTGAAGGAACTACTCATGGTGGAGCAAAGTCTGGATGAAAGGATCAGGTGAGCTTGCAGGCAGATTAGTTTGGTTTGAAATGTGCTTGTGAACCCTCCTTACTTCCTGCAGCTGGGTTGGAGTTGGTATGAGCTTCTAGTTTCAACATCTTGCCAGGAATCTGGCTGAAAATGTATGTGGCCTTCACACTTAGCCTGTGGGGTGGGAGCAGAGAAATGAGGGAGCGATTACGAACCTTAAGTGAAAATGAGAGCAATAAGAAGTAAATCTCTTTCCCCTGTCCTCTAAGGTCTTTTTAGGTCATGTGCTCTTGTAATTGGCACATTGATCGTTTCTAGGTCCAGGTATATTGTTTTGTGTCGGGTGGTAATTGTCTGTGGCCTTTCTATATGCGTACAGATGGCTCTATGTAACGGATGAAGACATTAAGAGCCTGTCATGCTTTCAGGTCAGCAACTCTCAATCCTGGTTTAAATGCTTTTATTTCTCACTGAAGTTGACTTGAACTACTTGATGGCTGCAACTCTTGAGAAATTTTGCAGTAGCTTGATTATAAAGTACAGTATAGTTGTGGTCATGATGCTTGTAATTCTCAATGACTTTCTCTTACAATACAGAATGAGACTCTGATTGCAATCAAGGCCCCACATGGCACCACTCTTGAGGTCCCTGACCCTGATGAGGTACTATCCTTATTTGGTTCTATTTGAGTCACCTGGTTGATGTTCATGTTTGCACATAATAGGTTTTGAGTCTTTGTGGTTGGGTGGGGTTGTTTTTCTCAGCACCACTTGAGTTGTCAGTTGTTTTGCAGCTTAGCCTTGGTAGAATTCTAAAGCTTGATGGGCACTTTGCTTGCTTACTTGAATGGGAGGGCGGTGTATTGAATCAGGCTGTTGAGTACCCACATCGTCGTTTTCAGATTCTGCTTCGAAGTACCATGGGGCCCATTGATGTCTATCTAGTCAGGTCAGTTCTTCTCTCCTGCTGCTTCAGCTCCTTGATTTTTGGTGGACATTGGTCTCTTTTTATTTGCTGCAAGAACCCATGTCAATGTGAGAGCACAACAATGGTGAATCCCTTCGATGTTGTATCTGATCATTGCAAGGTTCTTGGCGTGAATGGTGTGGCAGTCGATTTGAAGGAAAGTTTGAGGAGATGAATACAAATGATGCAGCTGTTGACACAACTTCATCAGCGATGGCCATGTCTTGTCAGCATGAGACCACTCCCATGATGCAGGAGCTAGGACGTAGCCTGTCAGAGCTTGGTCCTCTTGGCAACCATGAGACATCATCCAGTCCTGAGGCTACTGGCCCTCAGAATGACCCTGCATGTGGAATCATGAAAATCACACCTGTCGAGGTGGCTGTTAGTGCTTGTTTCATTTGTCCTATTTTCTTCATCAGCCTTTGTACTTCGCTGCCTTGTAAATGCTTCAGAAGATACATGGCTTCTTTAAACCTTTTATGTTTGTCACCCAGTTTTGGTTTATCTTGAGCTGTCAGGAATAAGCAGTAAGGGGTATATGTTATTTGAGGCGACTTATGTAGATCATTGCATTCATGATAGAGATATCATCTCAACTAACTACCAGAGTGTCTTTGGGATGGTTGCAGACAGACTCAGACTATTGGTTTTTGTCAGATGCAAGTGTTGGAATCACTGATATTTGGAAAAATGATCGTATCCTCCTCCCATGCAATTCTAATAGTTCTGATCTGTGGGCTCCCTAATTGAGGCATCGATGTGGATTACAGACCTTATGAAATCCTGTTCTGATATTGCTGAGTCTCACTAGCACTAAGAGCAAATGTGAGTTCAGGTTATTCAGTGGGTGGGTGCAAAGAATCCACATTATGGTATGTATGATGCTTCACTGGCAATTGAGAGCCTTGACATTTCTTCAACAGCTTCAAATGCAATGTGGGACGAGATGGTGAGGCTGAATTCAGAGTTTGGCCTTGGGGAGATAGGATCACCATGCCCCCATACTCCATCAGGGAGCACCCTAGAAGTTGAGCCTGTGAGTTGAGCAGGCTTCTGTGGTACCTACTTCACCTGCCGTGGCCCTATTTCCATGGGGGAATCCTTTCCCCTGGGTGCTGGTGTTGCAATTCTAGTGTTCTCAATGGTTGTAAACTACGCAAGTAACATGGCCTATTGAGCAACCAAACATGCTGAAGATGGCCCTTGTGAAAGTGATGACAGGTGAAATTTTAGGCTCAAGATTTAGCACTCAGGGAAAAAGAAGAAAGTCTGTGGACGTTGATTGATGATCCCTTTCAGACTTTGGAAAAACATTCTTCAAGAAAAAAGGCTGCCCAAGGCCAATTCTTAAGTGACTTCTGCATAGTGACATACTGCTTAATTGTGTATTTCCCTTTTTCCATGCATTTAGATGACAGAAGCACTAAACCTGCAAGGTCCATTGTGTTTTGGAATTATGGTTTTGACTACTAATGTGGCAACTTTACTGCAGTGTTTCAATAGCTGCAGGTGTTGAGAGGTCTTGAATCTTATAGACATCTGGAAACTGGCAATGTGTATGCGACTTTGAAGATGCATCTTTGAGGTTTGTTTCACAGCTCTTGCCATACCCATGGTATTTTGCAACTAATGAGTTATATACAAGGTTTATGGATAAGAGACCTACAACATGTGAGATATCTCATGCAATTTTGTTATTCTCTAGTTTAAACACACTAATGTTATATAAATTGTGTTGTAAGAGAGTATGAAATAATTGTGAATTGAAATAATTCTTACTTATTTGCAATTTCAATTATTCTTAACCATGATTTTTTGACATATGTTGTGACCTTGATAGGGTTTAAGTCCCAAGTGGCATGATTTCCCTTGCAAAGGTCCTACCTTAGATGTTACTCATTTACAAAATGTGATATCTACTTGGCCAATGTGCAATAATTGAATAAGAATGTTTTCACCAAAATTTGTTTCAAAATCTAGAAGATTATTTAATGACAAGGGGGGTGAAGTGGAATAGAGGGAGAGGGGAATAGGGTTTGGTTTTCCCCAAAATTCTAAATGGAATTGTTAGGTTTACATGGTTTTTAAAGAACAAATGGGCACACCAAATATCAAGGAATATTTGATGTGAAGCAATTTTACTGCATGAGAAAAAATTTGGGGCCTTTGGGATTCATATATGTTGGCACCACCAAATTCAAGAAAAATGCTTAAATTCATGCAAAATGGTTTTGTTCTCTTCAATGTGTCACACCATGAATTTATGTCCAAAGAAATATTTTGTCACTTCATAAGATTTTAGAGTTTAGATGATAAGGTAGGGTGTACTGGTAGGTAGGTAGGTGGGGTATTTAGGTATTGTAGCTGCTTATTACATAGATTAAAGCCAATTATTTCTTACCTTGCACCTAATAAAGGATTAGGGCTTCACTATGCACTAGTGACATGACGATAAATCTAAGTGATAATCAAATTGATGGACTTTACTCATTAGGAGCTTTAATATAATATTGTGGTTTGGTGCAATTTGGGAAATTTTACCATGGTTAAGCAAATCTTTTTGTAACTCATGCCTCATGCCTCTAAAATTAACCTAAGCATTTGTAAACAGCTTTATTAAAAAAAACTATCATCTGTCCAATCATGAGACAATTGAGCATGCCCTCAAGAAAAGTGCATAGTTTTTTTTTTCATTTAGGGTTCATGTGATATTGGGTTCAATTTTTTATGGATTTTGATGTGCCATTAATTTCTAAACATTTTATTTTGTACTTTTTGCCCAAAATTGAAAATGAATTAAATGTAATCAGTAACAATATATGCAATTGATTTGTATTGTTTAATTTTTTCACAAATTAATCAATTGTTTTGGATATGGTATAAATAATTATTTGATTATACAATCTTTAATATGAGTTTTCATTTGTGATTTTATATATTTTGAATGTTGAGGTTGAAAATTGAATGTTACATCAATTACATTAGCTGTAACAGAAAAACCATATGAAAGAGGTATCATGTTGTTGCATTAGTGGGGCATACACATAACTTAATATGGAAGATGAAATTGCAATTTTGTAAAAATTTGTTGTTCCAAAATGTTATTGGATGGTTTATTGAAGCCAAAAGATAATGTATTGGCTCTAGGATGCACGTGGATCAATTAAAGCTACTATTTAATGATTGCGATTGATATGAATATGTTGTAAAGATTTATGTTTGTAATGCACGTTCCCATATAATCTAGGGTATGAATGTTGTTGATATTGTTGTGTTTTGAAATGGTTATTGCATATCATTTGCATGGTGGTTGATACATGTTCATATGTTAATGATGTAATATCATCTAGCAATATATTTTCATGTATCTTTAATAACCCATATTCTTCAATCCAATATGAATATTTATCAAAGTGGATGAAATTGACATTGAAGGTCTTATAATGTTCCTTTTGAATGGCTTACTAATAAAAGTAAATTATGCAAATACATTTGTCAAAAAACCAAAACATTGGTTGACATAATCCAATAGTTCACATAGTGACTCAAAACACATGATGTTATTTGATCGAACAGGCTAGAAAAGATAATTGAGCTAATTGACAATTTTTGAAAACTCAAGGGCATTCAAAATTATTCAAACCATTCAAGGGGGGAAAAATTTGCATACATTTTTTGCATACATTTTTCCTTCATGGCTAATATCCAAATCAACATAATAGGTAAAGTTTTACATAAGAAAAGAACCTAGCATTTGGAACACATTTATGCCTGGAAGATATTTAAGCCCCAAGAGGTATGCAATCTATTTCCATCTTCAAATATCCAAGTTTTTCATATAGAATAAACATAGAACATTATACATAAAGACAAATGCGACATTCACCTTCTTAGATTTTGCATCAAATGATTTTGTAATCAGCTATAGTCATAATCGGGGTTTCCTAAAAAGAACCAGTACTCCAAGATTTTAAAATCTTTTTTTACAAAGAAAACAATTTAAACCAGTTTTGACTATGTAACCCATGTAATTTTAATTAGATGTACTTGAAAACATTTCAATATCTTGTACAAAAAAATTACTTCTAGCATTAGTTTACATCTAGATTTTCATATTTGTTTGAAAACACACTAAATAATGTTCATTTAATAGCCCTTAAGCTTGTAGCTTGAAAATATTGAATGGTGATAGGGCAATATATTGCATTAAAAAATTTGGACGATGTACATAGTATCATTTTTATGCCATTTGATATCTAACAACAATTTGTGTACATGGTTTAAATTTGGTGCAATTTGACATAAGTATATTAATCCTTTTGATTCTTATATTATGTTACAGGTGTTATGACCAAGGACTAAATTGATTTTCTAGGAATTTTAAGGACATTAATGTGCACCAAGATTTTAATTATCATTTTGTTTATTACAACTTATATAACTTATTGTGAATCTTGAATTTAAGATCTAATATAAATATATAAAAAAGTTCATATTTGAATTTTGTGAATTATAATCCTTGGCATGTGACAGTCCTTTTTGGGTACCCCAATTATGACTAGAGCCAATCACATTTATAAAAACACCAAAATATTGGTAGACATAATCTAGTGGTTTACATAGTGATTCAAAGCACTTGATGTTATATGATTAAACAAGTTCATAAAAAAAATTAAAAACTAATATTTAATTAATATAAGACAAAAATTTTAAATTAGGACTTTAGATCAAGAACCTGGTGGATGGGATGAACTCCATTTGGTGGCCACTTGATTTAACAAATTAGTGATCATTTTGTACACAAATGTCATTTAAATGCATGTATTAGTAAGCTTATTGTTAAGTAAACATGAGAATGTCACCAAGAATTCCTAAAAAATAACATCAACATGTATACA
>Ga0209611_10009199_pt1 | contig 15051 bp, 10 predicted proteins | sample S1TSphgellanicum_3_FD_187693 | JGI IMG/M metagenome (GOLD analysis project Ga0209611, IMG submission 187693) | Host-associated microbial communities from peat moss isolated from Minnesota, USA - S1T2_Fc - Sphagnum magellanicum MG (SPAdes) (version 2) | ecosystem: Host-associated > Plants > Peat... | reverse complement strand
TAGTTTCCCCAACATTTATATTTTTCTTTACCATTTCCTTGGCTTGTTCCATCCTTACCTTAGGCACAGACATGAAAAGAACCATAATCCCAGAACCCCAGGTGGTGATGGCTCCAAGGTATAAAAACCTCCTTTCGTGACCCTAGGATCACAAATGGTCCTGGGTTCAAACTTCAAACCCAGTGGTGTGGGGTGGGGTTGAAACTCTTGTCGACCCTTTGCCAATGAGCTTTACTTGGGAGGTGCCAACCACTTGTTATCAGGTTGGGTTTGCTGTTGTGCTTCAAAAGAAAAGGAAAAAAAAAGGGAAGAAAAACAAACCCTAAACCTTTCCCTTCCCATTCTTGTAATGGAAGGGGGGAAATCTCAAGAAGGGGCACACTACCCAAAACATTAGTGCAAAATTATGTGGATTAAGAAGTTATGTGGATTGCTGCTTTGCCTTTGAATTGGGTTCCACGAGAAAAACAAGAAGTGCATAGTGCATACTACTAAGAACCCAAGTGCGACAACACTCTCTAGAGTGTTGGGACGAATGGCCCCAAATTAGAGAGAGACCCATGATGGATCCTGAACATGCAACCTTTTGAGTATTAGAGAATGTGCCCATGGTCCCCGCCCCAAGGCCATGTTCTGCCCCTATTGCTCCTTTATTATGGTTTGGCCCTAGGGGTCCTCAGCCTAAAGTCTTACTAGGGGGCACATTGTAGGTACATTCTCTGGTGTACATGTTTTTGAGGGCAGATTTGGTTGAAATAGTGCTCCGGTTCCCTTTGAAACTCAATGGTCCCTTGGATCGATCAAGCAATTTGTTCAATACACAGCCAAATTGTGCATTTTAAGAAGCTGGAACAAAATGGCATTAGGAATTGCCAGCTAAGATCCTTTAGAAAGCATGAAGATTGGCCCAATTAGGCTCCAAAACAAAGACCCTCAACATCCAAGATTATTACAAGTTCCAAGGATGGAGGGCCTTGCCGGGGATGTTGGGTGGTCCTTGGCCCTTTGATGGAACAACTTTATTGTGTTAGCTGTGTGTACATAGTCACTGGCCCTAATGAGAATCCAGCTGTGTCATCAATTTCATTCATGGGACCTATAATTTTCTCTCATCAAAGCTGGCACACTATCAAATGGCCACTGGCCAATCCCACATCATAAGTTTTGTTCTTGGGACTCCAAGACTGCAAATTCTTGCTCATGCTTGGGACCCATTGTTTTTATACAATCATTTCTTGTCACTAACAATACCTAGACTCATGTTGTTGTTTTTGAGGCTTGTTCTTGTCCTCATCCTCCTCCTTCATCGTTTCTAAAAATCTTGGGAGCTTCAAAATCCTAACAATTGTCAAAACCTTCAAAACAGTTAGGAGCTTCACAGGTGTTATATTGTAAATTTGAGGCTTCACATCACAACTGAGAGGATTCAAAGTTATTGGAAATTAACAGGGGAACGAATCATTATGTGGGTATGGGGTCCTTCCCCCTGACCTACTATTGAGAACTAGGATGATTAAAATCTTGCTCCACATGATTTGTGGACATATCCATCCATCCATCCATGATTAGGTATTTCCTTTCAAGCAAAAGACGGCATGAAACATCCAGAAGAAGAAGAGCAAATTCCTATTAAGTTGGGTGGACATCAGATTCGAAAACAATTAAATTGAAAAAAGAAGTGCATAAAATATAGGAGAAGGGCCTGCACTCAGGTCCTTTTCCTACGTAAAGCGGAGCTGGGATTTTTTCACTTTTTAGAAGTAGTGACAAGCTGGCTAGTACCTTCTGCTGGTCAGAAGATCCCAGTAGAGCCTGGCTGGTACCTTCCACTGCAGGAGATCCCGCTTGCAGAAAACAGGTTTCTTCAGGCAGCTGCGGGAGCTGAAAATACAAAGGAAAAACCCAGGCAGTGCTTTAAGTGTGTAGAAATTTCATTTTGCACTATTTGAAATTTCAAGAAAATTGTACAGCCATACTTATTCCAGTTAAAAACTGGAAGAAGTTTCCTAATGTAGTTGCAAGGTATCTTGTATCTACTCTTTTCCACCCACCAGGAGAAAAAGGGAGGCCTCTTCACTCCATGATCCCGCTTCTCATTGGTTGGATGGAAATTCTATTCCTAAAATTTGCTGCCATTATTTTTGGCCTGGACTAATAGTGTTCTTAAGAACACCCTACCTATTTGCCTCTATCCCTAGGTCCCTTATTTTAAGAATTGCCCCCACCCTTGGGCTTTACCCTCACTAAATATTGAGATTAAATTTTATTTTTTTGTTGATAAGGCCAAGTGAAGCTGGCAATGAGTACACAATCAGATTGTAATTACATATAGTTGTTTGTAGTTTGTACCTGTAACAACAAAATAATTACTAGAAATTACAAATAATAGTATTAATGTTATGATAATAATATGGATAAAAATAGGGAATAAAATAATGAATCTCATGGGCCACACAAGAAGAATCTTTTGATTAAGGGCATAAGGGTTGATTATGAAAAATTTAGATAACTATTTCAGGTCAATAATAATGGGAGGTCAAGTGTGTAAACTTGACCAAATCCTAGATTTCCAATAATGTAGAAGTTATCTATGGAAAGATGAAAAATTATAATGGCATTTGACAAATGGTTTGATACATGAGAAATATATATAGATGAATGTGGTTAACTATTCATACATTTCTTTCCTTCAAGTATATAAGGGGTAGAGATTGAAGCTTTTGGGGGGTCCATAATTTGTATTCAATAACTTCATGTTTTTGGTTGGATCAAGATTTGTAGACGTATCATATATGAATAGGAATCATTGAAGAAATAAAATGTGAAGATTATTGTGAATATCATTGTATAAATTTTATAGTCTTTGATGAGTCATTCTAATAAAGAAGATTTTAAAAATATGTTTAATGAATTCCCTTGGGGTGTAGTTCTCATGTAAAGATTCAACTTTAGATGTGGGGTTGATCCTATCCCAAAAAAGTGTAAAGTTTCATGTTGAAAATCATGCGAATGATGAATATTGAAAGTGTTGTTTTGAAGTATGTTTGATAATTTATCTATGTGTTAAAAAAGATTAATAATTCCAAACCCCCTCCTAGGCTACATACCCACTCAACATATGTTTCCTTAGTTATGCAACAAGTCTTCATTACACTTCAATGAGTTTAGTAATTGTTCCTTTAAAAATCTTAGAGGCAACAAAATTCAACTAAGGGCTTGTATGACTTTATGAATATGCCTTGTAAAATATTGGGAATTTCACAAACAATAATACAAGAACCTTCCTTGATATCAAATACTGTAGCCTAGGCCTAGGGTCAGCTTCCACATTGACAAAATAAATAAATAAAAATTAAAAAATAAAATTTATAATTTGACATCTTTATTATTATTTTCAATATCTATTATGATACCCTCATTTGAGGAATGAAATCATTTAGATGTGTAGACTATGATAATTATGATGGCTTTCATCAGCTTGCCTTCATATTTTTACAATAATTCATTTCAGTATTTTAGGGATTATTTAATGACGGAATTGACACAGACTGGGCTTCACAGAAATTTGGGACTCCTTTGGCTCCTTCCTTTTGGTCCCTAATGTTCGTAAAGCTTTCGTCGTAGGGCTTTACCCTACACATACTAACCCTCTACATCTATCTACATACCTAGTAACCATTTGTTATTTCGCCAATACTTGCCTACCCACTGAGACATATTTTGTACACAACAATTAACCAAGGTGAAATGTAACATCATTAATTGGGGTTCATCCACAACTGGGTCATAAATAACTTCTAATGGATGGTTACATTGGTGACTGCTGGGCTCACTCTAGCTTGTTGAGTCTTTCCTTTGTAACTATAACTTGATATGTAATTTGATGTAATTACACAATTACTTATGTAATTGTTTAAAAGGGTAAATTGGGTGGTAGGATTCCATAATTTAGTCATGATCCATTGATTTATGTCATGTGCACAATGTGATATTGTTTCCTTGTGATTAATTGTGGAATCACATGTGCAGCATGTGATATTGTTTTCTTATGATTAATTGTGGAATCTCATGGGAAACCATGTGATATTGTTTCCTTGTGATTAATTGTGGAATCTCATGGGAAACCATGTGATATTGTTTCCTTGTGATTAATTGTGAAATCTCATGAAGAACCATGTGACGTTGTTTTCTTGTGATTAATTGTGAAATCTCATGAGGAACCATGTGATTTTGTTTCCTTTTGATTATTTGAGGAACCATGTGCTGTATAAGTTTTAGGAAATTTCTTGATTAATTTCCTTTGGGTTAGTATATAAGGGGGTGTTTGTGACCTTGAGAAACACTTCCCCTTGTACAAAGTTATGGTATTAATGTCAAGTTTGTGAGAATTGAAGTTTTGATTTTGAAAAACTTTTGATTTTGGTGTTGTTTGTGTTTAGTTCATGGAAAGAGAATGGAGAGATTTGCATAGCCAATAGAAGGGTGAGAGAATAATTTTGCAACCAAGAACATAGATTTCATAACTATGTAATAATCATACATAGTTTTGATCCTAAACTCATTCATGTTGTACATAACCTCTGTTTGTTATTCCTTGGTGATTAATATCTTGGGCCACAATGAACCACCAGCACACTATGAAGGATGGATGGTAAGTGGTCAAAAAACAATTTTGTGTTAGGTACCAATTGCCTAGCTAACCATGGGGGTTAGCTCAGTGCTTTTTTTTCACTACCTACCTACTAACAAACCACTTATGGGTTGTTGGTAGGTAGTAAAATCGGCCTTTACCTAAGTATAAACCATCTACTTACCTTGTAGTTACCTATTTTCTTACCTATCTACCTATATATTAAACCTATTTCTTACATAATTGGTTACCAAGGTGAAATCAAATATTAACTTAATTAAGGTTCATTCCACAACTGAGTAATAACAGGCATCCAGTGGATGGTGCACTGGTGGGTGTTGGTTGGCTGTGGCTGATATCTTGGAATTTTGATTCTTGAACTGCAATTTTGTGAGGGCATTCGAAGTAGGTAGGTACGTAGCTATCAGTGTTTTATTTGTTTTTTTGGTGAATTTTTTTGTACTTTGTGACAAAACAAAATTCTGGATCAATTCGCATAAAGGATTTTTGTGAAAGAAAAATCGTGGCAAGAGTCATGATGTACTTCTGAAATTGCCATATTCAGAATTGCCATATTTGGACACCAGGTTAGCATGTCATCAAAATACAGCAGGATTATTTAATTTTCTAATTTTCTCTCTGACCTGTAGCCAGATTTAGCAATTTCTCTTGTGGATGATGGCAAGTGTGGGCACGTCACAAATTGGGGAAAAAAAAAACAAAACCCTTGGTAGTGATCGGATTTAATAGGATCTCATTTTTCCATTTTGTAAAAGGGTAGTCATTGTTGTTAGTGCCCCAAACAAGGTGTCCCTAACAAGGGTGGAAAGCAGTGATAGCAGTGCTTCCCCTTTCATCTTCATAACAAACAAGGTGATCTGACAGGCAGATTGCCCTAAGCCCCCCGCCTAGGGAGCTTCCCCTCCCCACTCCAGGATGGAGTAGGAAATTGCGCACTGTAAGGCACCTTAGAGCATCTCCACCCAAGAGCGGCAAACACCCCTTTTCATTTAGATTTTGCAGCAGGATCCTGCTGCTCTCCGGCATTAATCGTCCATTTTGCAAAGGTCGTTTTAACCCTTTAAAAGGTTTTTTCCTACTATGGATTTGGAGAGTGACTATTACTCGTCCAGTATGTAAAGCCAGAAATGGTCTTAGAGTGTTTAAAGGGAGTTTTGTGACATTTGTGGGTGGGGATAGTAATCATTAAACAGTATTGTATTCTTGTTTAAAGGAGTTGTTTGCCAGTGTGGGGTGGTGTGGAGATGCTCTTACACTACAAAACCTCTCTAAGTTACGTTCCAAAATCCCTCTTCTGAGAGGGGCCGAGAGAAATCTGTGTGTAAGCTGCCCTCAAATTACACTTCAAAACCTCTTCAAGGTTGTTACCAGAGTAAGTGGGTCTTAGAAATTGCACCAACCTTTTTGAGTATCAAGCTGGGTATCAAAGTTGATAGTTGTGGTTGTCAAAACAATCAAATATCTGGTTTTTATATGTAATCATGGTTCTTAAAAAATCAAATACCCAGTTATTACATATGACTGCAGTTCTTTAAAAAAATTGAAAAAAAAAATCCAAATCTCTCTGCCTATGACTATTGGGTCTTTGCTGGTTCTTTCAAGACACTCAGTGGTTCTTTGAAGTTTTTGAAATACCCAAAACCTGACAGTTCTTTGAATCCAATTTCTTTTCAAACTATCTGGAGCCAACAGTTCTTTGATTCTGAAAATTTTCAAATACCCAGAACCTGCACTTCTTAGATTCTTAAAATTTTCAAATACCCAGAATCAGCACTTCTTTGGTTCTCAATTTTTTTCTCAAACATCCGAAACTCGTGGGTATAACAAAAATCTCATACCCACCTACACTTGTTGTTACCTATGTTCCAAAGCAAGATGAGGCCAATGAAAAATACTTTGTCTGCATGTACAATACTTAAGAAGATAAAACATCGTTTTGGCAACATAGTGAAACCCAGCTTCAATGTACTGTGGTGAAAAGACAGTCAACAAAGTATAGACTCCAGAGTCACTACTCACTACCATCCCACTTGCTACCGCACTTTTAACAAAGTCGGGTGGATTGTTGTTTGTCACCAGGCATTGCTTTTGCTATAGAATAGGGCAATCTGAATTTGCTATAGAATCAAGCCCCAAGTTTCTAGTATCTTTCCGGATAACTGTAATGATCAGATGATTTGGGGGGAAGAAAAATCTGACTCTGAAAAAAGGAGAAAAGAAAAATATTTTATACAATTTGTGCAACTTTATTTAAAAGAATTAATAATGCCAAAAAATGAGTGCCAAAATTGCCTTTTATGTGCCAGATTATTAAGTAAGAGTTACCTTTATGGGATTTTTGTACATGGATGGGGCCTTTTTGAATAATCATTGGTCCAGCCTCATCTTCCCCCCTCCGCTCCACCCCCACCACCCCCAGCCACTTCAAAAAGGAAGTGAGTGCAGGGCATTGGATATTATAGACTTATCCACAACCTGTCGGCAAATGGAGCTGCTTCGAGTGCAACTAGAAAACCGGTGAAATCCTTGTGTTTTTCTTACCCAGTTTAAAACTTTCATGATCATCTCTGGATTTGAAAATATTCTGCAAACACCCATCATCAGTTCCAAAGTTGGTTATGTTTAGCCCAACATCATGATGAAAACCTGCCAAAAACTTCATTGCAATTTTTTTTTTAAACTGCAAAGTGGGAGTGTTGCAAAATACAAGAATAGCAAAAAGACAAAAAGATGCCAAACCTGTTTGTAGCTTTGTAATACTTCAGAACTTTTCTTTCCTTATAGCTAGCATTCTTTCGTGCCTCACTCCCCTCCAATTCTGTGGGGAAGTCAGGGCGCCTCCGATACTCTTTCTTCAAAGCCCCTACAATATTATCCTGCAGCAATGCAAATGGGCATTACGAAGTGCAGGACATGCAGCAAAAAACACACTATTTACCATTTTTACTAGTTGCAAACCCTCAAACAATTCCCTTGTTGAGCATATTGCCCCCCATGGGCAGCACTCACAACGATCTAAAATCACCCCCCACAATTGCCCTAAATATATAACAGAGGTTTATCGGTTTTTGTGATGTCCCAAAATGCACTCACCAGTGGCTGGGAAGCATCAACCCAATGGAACAACCCCACTTCATTGTGACTGTCATGACGAAACCATGTAAGTTGTTTTTTGACCAGATTCCTGTCAATTAGGTAGATGTCAGATGTATGAATGGAAACCAACCCAGACTGTGAAAAACAACAGTAAGCTTCCCATAATAAAATCAATCTAATAAAGTTTCTATTCTGAAGATGGCTAATGGAGGAGCTAGCTGAGATGTTGAATTAGGATGGCAACATTTATAAACTGCAAAGGATTACCATCCCCCACCAGCAGACCACTAACTAATAATCCATGGCCGAATTCATATTGAGAAGAGGATGTTGTTGCACCTTGACACTTTTTGGAAGGATGAGAGAAATGCTAAAAATTGCTCCACTGTTGTCCTCCCTCCTGCAGCACGACACTCCAGCAAAAATTCCATTGCCTAGTCCAACATAAAACAAAGAAAAATTGTCAATCTTAAAGATCTATAGATAACATCAGAAGGAAAATGGAAAGGGATCATGCCACTTCTTCCATGTTGAAGCACGATGTTTCCCCATCAGCACACTATTATTTTCTGGAAACATGGCATTGCATAGGTAGGATTTCCACAAAGCATTGATCAATCAACCTGAAAGCTACAATATGCAAAGGCCAGGAATTGGCACTGGATACCCTGATGAGCAGGGAAGAAAGAGACCATACTTCTTGATAGCCAATGCCACGTGAAGCAGAGTTGGTGTTGGGCAGCACACCCATATCTAGCAGCCATGATGCTTCCTCAAGCAATCCCCCCGTCTCTGCATCCATTTGTGTCAGTGATTTTGTGACTTTCAACACAGCATGTGTAAACGTTTTAGTTACAAACAGCCACAACAAACTTGTAAATCCTCCCAAATGTCAAAGTTGATGCAGCTGAAAATCACCAGATACCTAGAAAAACAAGATGGTGAAATGTGTAATGATAACAGTAATGTCAGGCCAAGACTTTATCAATGCCATGATTATGACAACTCAAACAGACTTTCATGTGACCCCACATCTACATGCTCAGGAGAGAGATTGTCAGGATTTTCCTCTAGAGATTCAGAGGCAATTGTGCCATTCCATGGTGTTGGATGTTCAAAACATGATGAAGTTACACACTGCTGCAAATGGTCACAGGTCTTCTTATGGAATTACGAAGATGGGCTTGAGCTGGTTACCAGCAGCCACAAACTCACTTGCCAGGTTTGAAGCTGCACTGTTAGTGGTACTCAGCAGATTGAGCATTGAAGCTCCTATCAAGGATTCAGACTTGAGCAAAACAGAACTTCAGGAAATACCTGCCACCATTTGTTCACAGCGCAAATCAATCCAATGATACAGCTCTGAGCGATGCTGATACAAGAAATAGCACTGGAAGTCATAGTCCCACTCTGTTGTGTCTCCCACATTGCTTCCATTCTGACTGTAATTGCACATCTTTGGAAATGCTGCACCAGGACGTCCTGACACCTGCTTGAGCATCCACTTCCTGAGTTACATATGTCTGAGCTTATTTTGGAGGCACAAGTCTGAAGAGCTGGCTCCAACAGATGGATGGACACAGATCCATGTGAATGCTAAATTACCTTGACAGTCTCCAGGGAGCGGCGAAGGTCATTGTGAGCCAGATTGTAAGCAGTAACAGGATCACCAGCTTGTGCAAGCATGTGCACCTCTGCCTCCCAGCTGCCTCCTCCTCCTCCTCCACTCTGCAGATGATGAATATCTGTCTCCATTTGAGGATTGCCAAAGGTTGTAGCTTTTGGAACCCCTGCTTTTCCATTCATGTACCTGAAATACATAACTCAGAGCAAAATAAATTCTCAAATCCTCTTCATGTGCCTCATAGCAGTTGATGTGCACATCATTTCTGAGTCCTTTCACCCATGAAATAAGGCACAAACAGCTTGTAGAGTGAAGTCAGTCAATTTGGATAAGAAGCATTTCAGACATCCGCAGGGGCAGATCACACACACACACCCACCAGTGTATGTATGTGCTTGTGCCTCCAACAACAATTGGTACACGATCCCTTGCTAGAACCATCTCTGTGGCAGCCCTGGCATCATTGAAGAATTGTCCAACTGTGTACTCTGCGTCATGAATCCATCACCACACGTCAGGAAACAAAGCTAAATTTCCTCAATGCACGTATTTGTGAATCTTGAAGCCTTACAGCACATGAGGTGTTGTGACTAGTAGTCCAGGACTTTGGATTCACACAACAAAAAGAAATTTACACTGGAGTCTAGAGACTATTCTGGTTCCAACAAGTATGTGTACACCTTGTGTAGGAGGAGCCATGTCTAGAACGTGATGTGGAACACCCTGCAGTACAGCAAAACACAAGGAGCTTAATCTTTCTGAAATCCCTCAGTCCCTTGCTTAAAGGCATTTTAGAACTAGAATGTTAAGAGCAACAACACATTTTCTTCAGAGGACAGATCTCTAGAGCAATTGCAACTAGAATTTACTACAACGAGAGCCAATGCAAAACAAACGGAGCCGGTAAGAACAAGCCGAGAACGAACTGAAAAAAACAACGTCGGAGAGCAGCAGCAGCATGCATGGATGTGTGCTGCCGTGGTTTTTACTCACCCCGCGCTCACGCACCGGAGTCTTGGCACTTCCGACATTCAGACCTTTGTAAACCTGTGACCAAATGCAGCAAACATCTTTCTCAAACTCCGTGCAAAACAGACTTGATCCTTCTCCGGTGCAATCATGCTACATACAACACATACTATATAACGATACGAGGGAAGGAGAGAAAGAAAGAAAGAAAAAGAACAACGCCGATCGATACTACAGAGAAACGAAACTAGTTTTGACGGGAAGTTGAAGCGATGGACATGATCAGCAAGAAATAAAAAGCGTCGCAAGCTTCGTGGCGACCGTATGTGGAGCACACAAATTCTCAAGAAGACCGCCATGATTCAACAATGCCACCATGAAGTCTGACAAAATTCAAGACAATCAGATCGCATCGAGAGCTCCAAGCTTCTTAAGGACTGATCTCTTACAGTTCATAGCACGAGAAAACGAGTGTAATAGGAAGGTGTCGAGACTCGAAACCAAGAAAGAATGTCTAGGAAAAGATTTGCGAACAAATGAAACTTGCCAGACAGTTTGTGACATTAGCTTGATCGAGCAATGGAAATCGCACAAGGATGGACACAATACTGACCTGCACGGAGTCGGCGCTGATGATCTCGCCTCCTAACTGCTTGGCTAGCGCCAATGCTACCCGCGTCTTACCGACGGCGGTCGGGCCAGCGATAACAATTACGCGCGCCTTCGGGGTCCGGAGCGCAGTCTTGAGCATCGGGCGGTCGCCATGGCCAATCCGGCCTGCAAACTCCAAGCACGGAGTGCAGCGAGCCGAAATCTCAATCCCGCAAGTCTCGGTAGCGGCGGTGGCGGGGGGAGACTCGACTGTCTTCAGCAGCCTGTTTCTTCCGCCTTCGCCGACCGCGACTTTTGCTCGCACGGACAACCGGGACCATTGTATCGGCCTCGAATGCAAGCTCGATTTCTGAGTCGAAGGGGGCAATGGATCGAATTTGGTGGCCGGGATGCAGTTTGAGGAGCTTCCGAGCTGCGAGGCGGGGGGACAAGCACGGGGGGTAAACATATGGCCGACCTGCTGTGTTCAACTCTTGGAACGGTTGATCCAAAACGTCTTCCACTCGCGGCAGCGGATACACGAAGAATTCAGCAGTCCACTGTTGTAAGTACTTTGCGGCAAACACCTGAGAGGAGAGACTCTCATATGCGCTACAGAACCAGAGACACTCCTAGTACTAGCGTCCGAAATTCTCCTGGAGAAGACTACCGTCACGGAGTGATCAAAGCTGCTGCAGCCTAGAAGGTCGACGTTGTCTATCACTAACAAAAAGCAGCGGAACGACGCAATCAAGAAGCTTGCCTTCATCAAAATTCCAACGCAACAACAATTTTCCAAAACGTACATGCTCGACGCTCGGGAATCCCACTACTATCTGGTAATTGTGTAATGAAGCCGGATGCTCATCAGTTCATGACGACGATCAACTTGCAACCAACACCTTTCCTCGCCCGATCATACTTACCCTCCAAGCATGAATTCTCTCTCTTTTATGGAGGGGAAAAAAACAACAGGTTACCAGTACTGAACTCGCTTCCAGTTCGATCAAGAACGATCTCGCGAGAAAACTACATTACGGGGAAACAAAGGAGAACAGTAACCTCGACATATCAACAACATCGAATCATCATCAGCAGCAGCAGCAGCTTTTGATTCACACTTCTCCACATGAACACGTTCTTCTCCTCTTCCTTCATTTCCTTTCTCTAAAGAGTTGCGGTAGTAGATCAGGCGGCTCTACTCCAGGCTCTCTCTGCAACAACGAGGGACGATTACTCTAGTTCTAGCTGCTTCTTCTTCTACTGCAGATTCTCTCTTGCTTGTTTGCTTGCTTGCTGTTGTCGTCCTCTCACAAAAGGCTTGGCTAGTGATTGCCTCCGCAACAACAAAAGCAACACACACGCAGATCCATCTACCTATCTCTCTTTCTTTCAGCCCAAGGCAGACGCAACTGGGCTTTATACCAAAAACCCCTCTCTCTTGTGCTGCGGCAGCAGCATCCCTCCTCTTCCTGACCCAGAAGTACTCAGCGCTGTTTTTTTTTTTTCTGGTGCCACATTTCGCCAAAATGCGAAAAATAAAGATAAAAAGGGAATATTCATTCGCACTATTCCTATTTTGAGGAATTTTCGAGGATTTTTATTTTTTTGAATTTTCTTTTGCCACATTTGGATTCTGCATTTAATTTGGTAGCAGTTTTTTAACTAGATTTTTAAATTGTTTACATAGGTTCTAAAAACCTTGTAGCCATTTAATGCTAAATCTCACTTGGGATGCTAGCCAATGATGCAACATCTGAAAAAAATAAAAATAAAATCACTGAAGGTAGCCTCTTCCTTTTAACTATTTTTTAAAAAAATTATTTTGCAACTCTCAATTTGAAGCCTCTTTTTTCTGGCTAAATTCAGCCAGTTGGTTTTTTTTTTTTTCAAAATGGCTAAAAACTGTGTTTTTCTGGTTTTCTAGTAGCCAGATTTTGACAAATGTTTCTGAGAAATCGCCAGATGTATTTGGTTCTAGCATGCAGCCAAAAATGTGAAAGGGTCTTAAAATATTTTTGCTTTCATACCAGCTCTATAGCCAAATTTAGCTAAATTTTCTTGTGGATGATCACCAGTTTGGCTACATCACAAAATTGAAAAAAACAAAAATTTGCTCTCAAACAGTGCCTCTCCCCTGACCAGCATTTGTTTTGGGTGCAAAATTTCCCCAAAATGCGAAAAAAATTATAGGGCATATTATTGTGTCACAATATTCCCATTTATTTCTGAAATTTTTGCCAAATTTGGAAAGAAAAGAGTTGTTTTGAAAAAAATTCACCATATTTGGACTCTGATTTTCGTTCAATAGCATTTTTTTAAACTAGTTTATTTACTATCTTTACAAGATGCAACATCAGAAAATTGAATTATATCATGAGAAAAAAATGAGGGAGGGCATTTGTAATGCCTGCATCATCCTGCGGGTATTTCATTTTTCAAAGAAACCCAAGTATTAGGTTTTTTTTTCAAAATGCCCACCCTTTGTGAAGGAAAGATTACATGAGTAAGGAAGGCATCCTTCAACTACACTACCCTAATACATGGGTGGCAGTGGCATAAAATCAATTTTTTTTAAAAAAATTTGTCGAAGCTTTTGAAAAAATTACAGCCCTTTTTATCAAAAATTTAAAAAAAATTAATTGCAGGAATCTGCAATCGATCCTGGCCTAGTACAGACTTGTACAAATAAGCACATTAGTTGTGAACACACTGAGCACAAGGACAATAAGACAACACTGAAATAGAAGTTAGAAGTTAATATGTAAATTCTTTATATGCCAAAAAATGCAAAATTAAAAACTCACATGACAAATCTTAAATTTTAAAATAAATAAATAATTTGGCACTTGTGTGTGGAACCCACTCAGGTATTATGGTATACAATTCGGAGCATGCCTAAACCATTTTGCAAAGATCCAAATTTGATGCAAAACCGCCCACCCATTCTTGAAACTTCTGCCAAGAATTGCCCTAAAGAAACCCAAAGAACAATGGCAAAACAGCAGCAACACGCTTCTAGTACACGTGCCCCTTTGTCGCATTCCTTTGGAAAAAAGGAATTTTGGCTTTTGCTTGCCATTTCTAGCCTACCTCTAAATAAGTTCCCACCCCTAGCCTAATCAATTCTTTTATTCTAGAATCCATTGCCAAAAAGCTAACTTTTGGTCTTCTGAAAAGGGAGTAAATTTTTTTTGTTAATTTGGTACAAAACTCATGAAAAGCATTTTGTTATGTTGCATTTTTGGATCCATATGTTATGTACTAGAGAACGCATCCCTAGGTCACATTCCCTGGCATAAAGGAATTTTGCATGCACTTTCTGCATCTATATATGCATTTTAAATTCTGGGCTGCCACTTTTTCTTTTATTTTTACAAAACTCCAATTCTGAAAAAAAAAAAGGTCAGTTTTTAGTCTTTGGATTCTGGAAGTGGGAATTTTTAGTTACAAAACATGCATGGAACACAAAGACTATCTTTCTATGAAGCAAGGTAGTTTGTTTTGTTTTGTTTTGTCATGCTGAGAAACCATGGTGCTTCATGTTGCACTCTTGATATCTATGGAAAGTGCTCGATGAGGGGGGGGTGCACACTGCCTCGGTTTGAGACTGTTTGAAGTTATGGTGTGGAAGCTCTTGATTGTTGAATCATTCTCTCAATGAAAATTAAATTAAATCAAAAACTGAACTAATAATTGAAATTTGGGGGCATTCCTGATGTTGTTGAAAAGCCCTTGGAGAGTCACATTTACTAGATTTTATTTCACAATTTTCAGAGCTAAGGTTGTGAAAGATATCAATTTTCAAGTGGATTTTGTTGCTAGGAATTCAAACAAACTAGTGGGTGCCCGTGACCTTCGGCCACTGTGAAGTCCCCCGGTTTCTTTAAACTTGGTTCGCATTTTAGTTTTTTTTAGAAACTTTTAACTTTTTTTTTAAAAAAAATTTATGTGTTTTTTATTTTTATTATTATTTTGTGATCATCCAACCGGACAGACATTTTATCCATCCCCTTAATCGGGACGGACAGTAGCTAAAAGAAAAAAAGCTTCCCCAAAATCCATCCCGTCATCAAGCCGGACGAACATTCATCCATCCCCTTAATTGGGACGGACAGTA
>Ga0209611_10009198_pt1 | contig 15053 bp, 11 predicted proteins | sample S1TSphgellanicum_3_FD_187693 | JGI IMG/M metagenome (GOLD analysis project Ga0209611, IMG submission 187693) | Host-associated microbial communities from peat moss isolated from Minnesota, USA - S1T2_Fc - Sphagnum magellanicum MG (SPAdes) (version 2) | ecosystem: Host-associated > Plants > Peat... | reverse complement strand
GGTGACGTTCGCCGCCGTATCCGAGAGCGTGAAGTCCACCCGCGTCGTCGCCTGCGCGTCCGCGTCCCTGCGTGAGGCAGACGTGTCGCGCTTCCGCGACGCCATCGAGTCGCGGCTCATCGCCAGGGAGTCATACAGCGGCCGCAGTGAGTCCGCCAGCGCATCCGGCGATCGATAGGCCGGTGGCAGCGTCGTCCCGGGGCGGTGGCCGCCGGGGCCGATCGCGCACCCCGCGGCCACGAGCGCAAGCCCGGTCACCCAATAGGCACGTGTCATCTCAGTCGTCCCCCGCCGGCGCGGGTGTGATGCCCGGTGGCGCGCTGACGGCCGTCGATCGCTTGCTCCCGAACCCCTGGCCCTCGGCGATCCTGCGGACGAATACGAAGAGGTTCGGAATGATGTTCACGCCGAGCAGGGTGGAGAGGACCATGCCGAAGAAGACGCCGGTGCCGAGGGAGTGACGCGCCGCCGCGCCGGCCCCGGTGGCGATCAGCAGCGGCACGACGCCGAGGATGAAGGCGAACGACGTCATCAGGATCGGCCGGATCCGCTCGCGGCCGGCGATGATCGCCGATTCCTCGATCGTCTGACCGTGGAGCAGGCGCTGCTCGATCGCGAACTCGACGATCAGAATCGCGTTCTTGGCCTCGAGGCCGATGACGACGAGCAGGCCGACCTCGAAGTAGAGGTCATTCGGGCTGTGCAGGATCTGGAGGCCGAGCAGCGCGCCGAGAATGCCGAACGGCACGCCGATCATGACCGCGAACGGCGTCGACCAGCTCTCGTACTGCGCCGCGAGCACGAGGAAGGCCATGATGATGCCGAGCATGAAGACGATCGTGCCCTGGCCGCTCGCCTGCTTTTCCTGGTACGACTGGCCGCTGTAGCCGTAGCTCAGGCCGAGCGCCTCGTACTTGTCGTGCATCAGCTTCTCGGCGGCCGCGAGCATCTCGCCCGAGCTCTTGCCCGGCGCGACGCCGCCGATGACGAGCGCGGACGTGAAGCCGTTGAACCGCGAGACGACGGTCGGACCGGCGCGGAACGAGCTGTGGACGAGGGAGCCGATCGGGACCATGCTGTTCGTCGTGCTGCTGCGCACGTAGAACCGGTTCAGATCCTGCGGCGTCTGGCGGAACGGCGCCTGCGCCTCGAGCTGCACGCGATACGTCTTCCCGTAGAGGTTGAAGTCGTTCACGTAGTTGTACGAGAGCATCGTCTGCAGCGTCGTGAAGACGTCCGTCAGCGGGATGCCAAGCGACTTCACCTTCTCGCGATCGACGTCGACGTAGAGCGTCGGCGCGTCGTCGCGGATCGTCGTCTGCACGGCGACGACGTCGCTGGTCGCGCCGAGGTCCTTGGCAAACCCCTGGGCCAGCGCGGTGAACTTGCGGATGTCGTTGACGCTGCGATCCTGGAGGTTGAGCTCGAGGCCCGCCGTCGTCCCCAGGCCGTTGATCTCCGGGGCGTTGATCCCGAAGACGAGGGCGTCCGGGATCTGGGTGAAGAAGTACCCGTTGGACGCCCCGAGGAGTCCGTTGACCTGCTGCGCCTTCTTCTTGCGGTCCTCCCACGGCTTGAGGACGACGAAAATCGTCCCGGAACTCGTCTGGTTGACGCCCTGGATCAGACTGAAGCCGGAGAGGGCGAAGACGTGATCGACCCCGTCCTCGTGCAGGAGGAACTGTTCGACCTTCTCGATCACCTGCGTCGTCCGCTGCATCGAGGAGGACCCGGGCAACTCGACGGCGACGATGAAGTAGCCCTTGTCCTCCGTCGGCAGGAACCCGGTCGGCGTCGTCTTGAAGAGGTAGACGATCAGGCAGACGGCGACGATCAACACGCCGACCGCGGCGATCGGGTAGTGCACCGCACTGTGCATGAACTTCACGTACCGCTCGCGGGCCTTGTCGAACTCGCGGTTGAACCAGCCGAAGAATCCCGTCGTCTTCTCGCCCGTATGGTCGTTGAGCAGCATCGAGCAGAGCGCCGGCGTCAGCGTGAGCGCGACCGTGCCGGACAGCACGACCGAAATGACGATCGTCACGGCGAACTGCTTGAAGAGGGCGCCGGTGATCCCGCCGAGGAACGCGACGGGGATGAAGACGGAGCAGAGGACGAGCACGATCGCGATCAGGGCGCCGGCGACCTGGCGGATGGCGCGGTCGGCCGCGACGCGCGCCGACACCTTCTCCGCGGCCATGATCCGCTCGACGTTCTCGATGACGATGATCGCGTCGTCGACGACGATGCCGATCGCGAGGATCAGGCCGAAGAGCGTCAGCAGGTTGATCGTGAAGCCGAGGATCTCCATGCCGCCGAACGTCCCGATGATCGACACGGGGACGGCGAGCGCCGGGATCAGGGTCGAGCGCCAGTTCTGGAGGAAGATGTAGACGACGAGCGTCACGAGCACCATCGCGATCAGCAGCGTCTCGACGACTTCGTGGATCGAGGCCGTGATGAACGGCGTCGTGTCGTAGCCGACGACGTAGTCGACGCCGGGCGGAAACGCCTTCCGCAGCTCGACCATGCGGGCGAGGATCGCGCCCTTGACCTGGAGGGCGTTGGCGCCGGCGCGCAGGTAGATGATCAGACCGGCGGTCGGCTTCCCGTTGAGGCGCGTCGCCGCGTCGTAACTCTGCGAGCCGAGCGTGACGGAGCCGACGTCCTTGACCTTGACGAGCGAGCCATCCGACCGCGCGCGCACGATGATGTTGCTGAACTCATCGGTCGTGGTGAGGCGCCCCAGGGCGGTGACCGGCACGGTGAACTGCGTGCCCGCCGGTGCGGGCTCTCGACCGATCCGACCCGAGGGATTGGTCGCGTTCTGCTCCGTGATCGCGTCGTAGACGTCGGTGACGGTCAGCCCGAGCTGCGCCATCCGGTCCGGGTCGAGGCTGATCAGCATCGCGAACTGCAGCGAGCCGAACGTCGTCGCCTGCCCGACGCCGGGCACGCGTGACAGCTCGTCCTGGACGTAGATGCGGGAATAGTTGCTGAGCGCCGCCGCATCCCACCGCGGGTCGCTCGACGTGAAACCGAACGCCATCAGAATGTCCGTCTGCGCCTTGAGCACGACGAGGCCCAGCCGCTGTGCCTCCGTCGGGATCTGCGGCGTGGCGACGGTCACCTCGTTTTGCACGTCGACCGCGGCCTGATCGAGGTCGCGCGAGATGTCGAAGTAGACCTGGATCGTCATCGAGCCGTCGCTGCTGCACGACGTCTTGTAGTACTCGAGCCCCTGGACCCCCGGCAGCTGCTGCTCGATCGGCTCCGCCACCGAGACGCAGACCTGTTCCGCGGTCGCGCCCGGATACGACGCCGTGATCTGCACCGAGGGCGGCGTGATCTTCGGGTACGTATTGATCGGGAGGATGCGGAGCGAGAAGAGCCCGAGCAGGATGATCACCAGCGAGATGACCATCGCGAAGATCGGCCGCTTGACGAAGAAGTACTGGACGTCGTCCGGCTGCTGGCCGGCCCCGGCGACGGGGGCCGCGGGCGTGGTCACGGCCGCCCCCGCACGATCGGGAAGGATGGCGCGGCGGGCACGTCGGCCTGCGGCGTCTTGAGCGTCGTGTCGGCGGCCGGGTTGTACGGCGTCGGGTTCACCTTCGCCGTCGGAAAGATCTTCTGGAGGCCATCGATCACGACCTTGTCCCCGACCTGCAACCCGCTGGCGATCACCCACTGCGAGCCGTCCCAGCCGCCGGTTTCGACGGGTTTGATCCCGACCTTGTTGCTGTCGCCGACGGTGTACACATACGCGCCCGTGATCCCCTGCAGCACGGCGCGCTGCGGCACGAGGATCGCATCGGCGCGCTTGAGATCCAGCATCTCGACCCGGACGAACTGGTTGGGCAGCAGGAAGTGCGCGCGGTTGGCGAACGTCGCGCGCAGCTGCTGCGTCCCGGTCTGCGAGCCGACGGTGATGTCGGCGAAGTTGAGCGTCCCCTCTTCCGGGTCGTACGTGTTGTCCGAGAGGATCGCGCGCACGCGCAGCGCGCCGGCCGGGAAGACGAGCCGCTTGTCGGCGATCTCCCGCCGCCACGTGAGAATGTCCTCCTGCGCCGGGTTGAACGAGACGTAGATCGGGTCGACCTGGTCGATCGTCGTCAGCAGGTCCGTCGCCGCGGTGACACGCGCGCCCAGCTCGAGGCTGGCGAGCCCGACGCGTCCGGCGATCTGGGCCCGCACGTAGCAGTCGCTCAGATTCTTGTGCGCCTGATCGACCAGCGCCTGGTCGGCGAGCACGTCGGCCGCCGCCTGCTTCTCGGCCTGCTCGGCATCATCATAGTCCTTCTGCGCGACGGCGCGCTCGGCGAGCAGGCCCTTCAGACGATCGAGGTTCCGGTCCGTGTTGGCCAGCCGGGCCTTCGCGTCGTTGACCGTGCCCTCGGCGTTGCGGGCGAGCGCGGCGTAGATCGTCGTGTCGATGATGTAGAGCAGCGCGCCCTGCGGGACGTCGGTCCCCTCGACGAACGCGCGCTTGAGAATGACGCCCGTCACGTTCGAGCGGACCTCGACGTGCTTCGACGCCTGCGCGACGCCCTGGTACTGGTACTTCGCGGGGATCGTTTGCGCCTTGATCGTCAACACCGAGACCGCCGTCGGCGGCATCTGCATCGGCTTCGGCGGGTCCTTATGGCACGCCACCGCCGTCAGTCCTGCGACCGCCCCCACCACCGTCCACAGTCTCGCTTGCGTCACACGTCCTCCACAGGTCCACCACGGTCCGGCACCACACACGCAGCGGGACGGCGAGAGCCGACCAGCCTCGGGTGGTGCGCATACAGCCTACATGGCATCGCGTCGCCGAATTGGTTCCCACTCATCGGTGGCAGAAAGGCTAACGGCGCGCGATCCCGCACAACATGGCAAGATTGTACTGCGCACGACCGCGCGCGGGTCGCGCGATTCTATGGGGACCGACGGAAGCTCAGCGAGTAGCTGAGGGGCGTCGGCAGACGCTCGGCATACAGCGTCACGTGGAGGTGGACGCGGTCCCCGTCCGGCGACAGCACGAATTCGTCGACGCGCCGTCCGTCCGACGCGAGGATCGTCTGCACCAGCGTGTCGCCGTGGACCGCGGCGTGGACATGGTACAGCTCCTTCGAGACGCCGCTGATCCACGGGAGCGACGACCCGTCGCGCGGCGTCGGGATCGGATTCGCCCCTTCGAACGTGACGACGCGCGTCTCCGGTCGGACCTCGATCGTCAGGTGCGCCGGCGTGTGATTCGTCCGCGCGAGCCGATGCCGCGCGATCGGCCGAATGATGAAATTGAGTGGCGCGATCGTGCGCTCGATCGCGGCGTGCACGTCGTCGCTCTCCGCCGGCACCAGCTCGTAGACCACCGTGCCGAGCGTCCCCAGTGGCCCGATCGCCGAGGGGGCGCCGCCGGCCGGCCCACTCGGGGGTGCCGTCCGCGCGACCGCCGAATCCTGGGCGCGCAGTGCATCCGCGCCGAGCGCCAACCCGAGGCACACGAGCGCCAGACCGACGAGTGCGCTGCGCGCGCGCCGCCACCCCACCCTGCCTCCCTCGCCGCTCGGCGAATCGATGCTCCACGCCATCCGCGGCATACGCCCCGCGCCGCGCAGGGTTCCCTCCACGGCGCGCGACGCGCGCGCCGATCGTAGCGTCGGATGCGGGCTCGACGTCGACAAGGCGTGTCTCGAAGTCGTGACACGAACAGATCCGATCACCCAGGTGGGGCGTACGCCCATTCGAACCCCTCACACAGGATATGTGCCATGCATTCCATGACCCGGATCGCCCTCGCGCTGAGTTTGATCGGCGGAGCGGCTGCTCCCCTCGCCGCCCAGATGGACAAGCCCGTCATCGTCGGCGGCCAGGCGATGTACGCCAACAAGGACATCATTAGCAACGCCGTCAACTCGGCGGACCACACGACGCTCGTCGCTGCGGTCAAGGCCGCCGGCCTCGTCGAGACGCTGCAGGGGAAGGGCCCGTTCACGGTCTTCGCCCCGACCAACGAGGCGTTTGCCGCACTGCCGGCCGGAACGGTCGACAACCTCGTCAAGCCCGAGAACAAGGCGCTGCTGACGAAGATCCTCACGTACCATGTCGTCGCCGGTGACTACGACGCGGCCGCGATCATGCACCTGATCAAGAAGGGCGACGGGACCGCGACGCTCACGACGGTCGAGGGCGAGCCGCTCACGTTCACGATGAACGGCCCGAAGAACGTCGTCATCACCGATGCCCGTGGCCACGTCGCCACGATCTCGACGTACGATGTCCGCCAGTCGAACGGCGTGATCCACGTGATCGACGAAGTGCTGATGCCGAAGGCGTAAGCCTTCCCGCAGGTCGATGCGCGGCTGGTGCACGCCACTCCGGTGGCATGCGCCAGCCGCGCTGGCATCGCGCTGGCATCGCGCTGGCATCGCGGCCACGGGCCGGCTACGATTGGGCGACCTCCGCCACCCTCTCCCGATCCGTCACCATGCCCCGCTCGTCCATGGCGCGATCGACGCCGACCGTTCGCGCCCCGGCCGCCGCCCTCGCCGCGGTCGCCGCCGCGCTCCTCGCCTCGCCGATCGGTGCGCAGGCGAATCCCTATACCGACTCGCTGCTCCAGGCCGCCCGCGCGCTGAGTCACGCCGTGCCGGGCCCGCTGCCGGTCGCCATCGGCTACTTCAGCGCCCAGAACGACTCGTTCCCGATCTCGGACGCGATCGCCGGCGCGCCACGCACCAATGTTCCGTTCGTCACGCCGGTCTTCCAGATCCGCTATTCGCGCGGCTGGATCATGGTCGACGCGGCGATGGATCGCGCCGCCGCCGCGGCCAATGGCGGCGGGCCATTCGACGACGTGCGCTACGCCAAGATCCAGGCGGCGCTCCGCGGCGCGGGCCTGATCGTGATCACGCACGAGCACCCGGACCACGTCGGCACGCTCAGCCACTCGGCGATCGCGACCGCGCTCGCGCCGAAGACGATGCTCACGCGCCGACAGGTGGCGACAATGCTGACGGCCAACGGCAGCGCGCCCCCGATGATCGATTCGGCGCTGGCACGGCGCTATCTCGTGGTCGACTATGACCGCGTCCTCCCGATCGCCCCGGGCGTCGTCCTGATCCGCACCCCGGGACACACGCCGGGCGCGCAGATGGTCCTCGTCACGCTGGCCAACCGGAAGCAGGTGCTGCTCGCCGGCGACGTCGCCTGGCTCAAGGCCGGTGTCGACAGCGAGCGCCAGAAGCCCGACTCGATCATCCGGTTCATGCACGAGGACCGGACCGCGATCGCGCAGCAGCTCGCGTGGCTCAAGCACGTCGTCGAACCCGCCGGCGTCGTCGTCGTCATCAGCCACGACGGCGCCCAGCTCGACCGACTCGCCCAGGTCGGCGTCCTCGTCGGCGCGCTCGACCTGAGCGAGCCGTAGCCCGCGCGCGGGGGTCGCCGGTGCGGCGCCGGCCCGCGAGTGGCTAGTGCCCCGCGCTCGCCGACTGTGCGGGCGTCGTGTAGCGCTTGAACCAGCTCATCATGTAGAGCTGCGTCCGCATGAAGTTCGTCGGCTTCGATCCCGTGCCGTGGTACTCGCCCTCGAATCGGAGCAGCGCCGTCGGCACGTGGCGCATCTGCAGGGCGACGTAATACTCCTCGGTCTGCGGCATCGGCGTGCGGCGATCGAGCTCGCCGGTCATCAGCAGCACCGGCGTCTTCACGTGGCCGACGTACATGAGCGGCGAGTGGGCCAGCCAGCTGTCCGGTGCCTCCCAGAACGGCTTGTCGAAAAACTCGTAGGTGAACAGCGGGATGTCCGTCTCGCCAGCCATGCTGATCCAGTCGATCACCGGGCACCGGACCGCCGCGGCCGCGAACCGCGTCGTGTGGCCGATCACCCAGCTCGAGAGCACGCCGCCGCCGCTGCACCCGCTGACGAAGAGGTTGCGGTCGTCGACATAGCCGCGGCGGATCACCGTGTCGACGCCGGCCATCAGGTCATCGTAGTCCACGCCGGGATAGTTCTTGTTGATCGCGTCGCCGAACGCCGAGCCGTACGCGGTGCTGCCGCGCGGATTGACCTCGAGCACGACGTAGTTGTTTGCGGCGAAGTTCTGCACCATGTAGTTGAACGTGCCGTTGTACGCGCCGTGCGGTCCGCCATGGATCTCGAGGATCAGCGGATACTTCCGCGCCGGATCGAACGACGGGGGCTTGGCGATCCAGCCCTGGATGCGCGCGCCGCTGGACGAGGTGTACCAGACCTCCTCCACCGTCGCGAGGTGCATGCGCGAGAGGACCGCGTCATTGATCGTCGTCAGCGCCACGACGTCGGCCTGCCGGCCGCCGAGCGAGACGCGCGCCAGCTCGGCCGGCCGCGTCGCCGTCGCACGAGCGATCGCCGCGACGCCCGTCTTCGCCACCGAGCCGAGGGTGACGAACTCCACCCCGCTCGTGATCTGCCGCGGCGCCGACCCCGCCACCGCCACCGCGTACAGATGCCGCGCGCCGCGATCCTCGGCGGTGAAGTACAGCGACTTGCCGTCCGCGGCCCAATGGACGTCGCCGACGTCGCGGTCGAGATCCGCCGTCAGCGCGCGGCGACCGCTGCCGTCGGCGCGCATCAGATAGAGGCCGGTCGTGTGATAGGTCTGGTCGGTCGCCGCCGCCCCCGTGTACGCGATCCATGCGCCGTCGGGGGAGACGACCGGCGACGTCCAGTTGCCCGGCTCCGTCGTGAGCGGCGTCACCGTGCCGGTCGCCACCGCGACGCGGGCGATCCGCGACTCGCGATAGTGGAATTCGGCATCGGGCTCCTGCAATCCGTCGACGACGAGCGCTGACCCGTCCGGCAGCCAGTCCCAGCCGACGACGCCCGACAGGCCATCGAACCGCGCGCCGACGTTCCAGTCCCCCGACGTGATCTGCCGCGCCGGACCGCCTTCGGTGCTGACCACGAAGAGATGCCGGAAGCCCGGGTCCTGAAATCCCTTCCGATCCTCTCGGAAGTGCATTGTCTCGACGAGGCGCGGCGCCCGCGTCCAATGCGCCGAGTCGGGCGGTTTCGGCATGTCGATCGCCCAGACGGGGGGCTTCGGCACGAACATCGAGAACCCGATCGACTTGCCGTCCGGCGACCAGTGGATGTCCGCCGGTGCCTCGGCGACGCGCGTCACCTGGGTGGCACCCGCATCACCATCCACCCAGCGCACGAAGATCTGCGCGCCCTTCGGCTCGCCGTCGGCGAGATAGGCGATCCGCGTGCCGTCCGGCGACCAGCGGGGGCTGCTCCCCTTGGCGAAGACCCGGTTGTGCGATCCGTCGGCGCGCACGATCCAGAGCGTCGTTTCGAACTGGTCGGCGAGCTTGTTCACCCATCGCCGAGTGTAGACGATCGACGATCCGTCCGGCGAGACCTGCGGATCGCTGACCGATTCGAGATCGAGGTAATGGCCGACGGTCAGCAGGGTGTCGGACGCCACCTCCTGCGCGGCGAGCTCGGCGAGCGGGAGAGCGGCCGCGGCCGCCCCGATGGCAAATGGGGTGGCGATGAGAAGGCGAGGGACACGCATGGCGGCTCCGACGGTGGGCGACGGGTGAGGAGCCACGTTACCAACCCGGGCGGGCGGTGTCCAGCCCGCTGACTCCTAAGGGGGCGGCGCCTCGTCGGCGTCCTGCGGGGGGCGCTCCCTCGGCGCGGGCGGCCGACGCAGCGTCTGCACGCGCGTCAGATTCATCTCGGCGCCGCGGGACTGCATCTCGAGCACCATTCGCACGTCGCCCGACAGCTGGTGGTCGAGCGCCGAGTGGTAGTGGGCGATCGCCTCGACCTCGCCCCGTTCCACCTCGCGCAGGATGACATCATCGTCGTGGCCGGCGAGCGCCGCCCGCAGCGAGATCCATGCGCGATGGATCGACGCGAGCGGGTGGCCACCGGTCACCGGCTCGCCGCCCATCCGTCGCACGATCTCCGTCAGCTCGGCGGTGGCCTCGTCGATGCGTCTCGCCCGCTCCAGCAAGAGGCTCCGAGCCGCCGACCCGCGCACCGCCTGGGCCGCGGCACGATATCCGGAGGCGCCGTCGTGCGCCGTGGCGATCAGATCGTTGACGACCGCAACGGCGTCGGTTTCATCGTGCATGGAGATGACGGGTTGCAAGCCGGGGGCCAGCCGGTGGCGTCAGGCGTTGGTCGCTGGCGCCGAACGGGCGCGATCGCGGCGCTCGACCGCGAGTTGTGCGGGCTCGACAATGCTGAGCGATGGCTGCACGCCGTCGTGATACCAGATCGCCCCGGTGACGCGCACGCGCCGCCCCTCGAGGCGACCGATCGACCCCATCCCGGCGAGCGCGGTCGGCGAGACCCAGACGCGAATCTCATCGCCGTCAGTGAACGCGCGGATCGTAAAGACGCGCCCGGCCCCGTCTCGCACGCGCTCGACGTGGCGCGCGACCCCTTCGATACTGACCGTCGGCCGCGGCTCGCGGCGGCGCGGCTGACGCCTCGACAACGACTTGCCCATTGGTCGCTCCCGCGGTCGGCGTAGTGTCGCCTCCACGGTAGGAGACCCAACCTGTCGCCGTCATGACAACGGCGCGCGTGACCGCGCGGCGACGCGCGTCGCGACCAGATCGATACAGTCGGGTGCGCCTACTCCGCGGCGCCGTCGAAGAAGCCGGCCACCGTACCGAGCAGCGAGTCGCCATCGAGCGGCGTCTGGACGACCGGCCGGCCGATCTCGGCGATCGTGCTCCGCGCGCGCTCGGTCAGCTCGGTGGCGACGAAGACCGTGCGCTCGGCCAGGTGGGGTTGCTCGGCGACGGCGAACGCGAAGAGGACATCGCCGCGCAGGTCGGGGATCTGGAAGTCGATGACCGCGCAGTCCACGCGGTCACGCGCCAGAATGTCCTTCGCCGCGGACGCCGTACGCGCCAGCTGCACGTCGTAGCCGCCGCGCTCGAAGAGGAGCGTCAGGGCCCGGGCCACCGCGTCGTCGTCGTCGACGATGAGCACTCGCCGCCGCGCCGGTCCGGCTTCGCTGCGCTCCGCCATCCTGCGTACAATCCGTCGGCCCGCGCGACACCGCAAGGGCGCGCAACGCGCTAGCTTCACGGTCCCTGTTCCCCACCGGAGATGTGATGACGAAGAACACTCCCCCCGCCGATCCGCGTCCCCGCGGTTCGACCGCCCAGGCCGAACGCGAGCGCAAGGCGCAGGCCCAGCATGACGAGTGGACGGCCAAGGCCGACGCGATCGCCGCGCAGCTCGGGATCAAGCCGGTGGTCGAAAGCACCGTCGATTTCCGGATCGCGTACGCGAAGACGTTCCATCGCCCGGACGAACCGCAGCGGTAACGGCCGTCGCGGCGACCGGCCGCGTCACCGCGTCGTCGCGCCGGCGAGTTCGGCGACGGCGCGGTAGGCCTGGTCGATCGCCTGGTCGGTGTACGCGGCCGCCGCCGCGTCGGAGTTTGCGATCGCGATCCGCCCAAACGTCCGCCGCGCGACGTCGCACGGGCGCTGTCCCACGGGCCAGTCGGGGTCCCAGAGCGGGTTGTACTCGTAGGCGTAGCCGTGCGGCCAGCGGTTGACGGTGATCGCCTCGATGTCGCGCGCGGGATCGAAGCCGCCCGGTCCGAGCACGCGCCCGAGCTGATCGCGGATTTTCCGCTCGAATGTCTCGAACGAGGTGCCGAGCAGATCGGCGTGGCCGGCCCGCTGCTGATCGCGCGCCGAGAGGCCCGGCTGGCACGGCGTGCGCTCCATGCGCACGACGAGCGGCTCGTCGACGGCTGATGGAAACCGGTAGTCGCCGATGCTGACCGGGACGTCGAGCGAGACCGACGTGTGGTACATCCCGGGCGTCGTAATGCGACGGATCCCGAGGCGCTGGAAGGCCGACCGGTCGCGGACCTGCACCGCCGTGTAGCAGAGCGGCACTTTCACGCCGTAGTGCAATGCGGTCTGCTGCTCGGCGGGGAGCTCGGGACAGAGATACGGAATCATCATGTTCCAGCAGGCCATGACGACCTGGCCGGCATGCACCGTGTACGCGGCGCCCGGCCGGCCGTACGTCACCTCGACCGACGACGCCGTCGCCGGCGGGCCATCGTGACGAACGCGGATCACGGTGCTGTTGAGCCGGAGCCGCACGGGCGAGGCCGCCTGATCGAGCGCGCCGTAGTCGAGCCTCGCGGTCACGACATCATCGACCGTGTGCCCCGGCATCGCGGCCGGAATGAGCCGCCGCACCAGCAGTCGCACGATCGACGCATTCCCGTCGGGGAAGTGAAAGAAGTACGGCGGCTGGTCCGGCATCGCGGCGCCCAGCGCGGTGAAGGACAACCGCCCGCCCTTCGCGCCCGGCTCGAGCCGCATCCCGCCAAACCCCGGCAGTTCGATCGCCCAGCAGTCGAGGGCGGGGACCGCGTCGATCCCGACGCCATACAAGCCGTGCGTCGCGCTCTGGTAGTACGGCACCACGTCGGGATGCGCGCCGACGACGTGCAGGAGAAAGTCGCGATAGCTCATCCGCGAGAGTCGGTCCTTCTGCACATCGGACGAGACGCCGGGCCAGTAGTCGGTCGGCACCGCCTGAATGCGGGCGATATCCCGCTGCGCCGCCGCCGAGAGTGGTGTCGTCCGGAGAAAGGCCGTCCAGTCGGCGAGCGAGGCGCTCGACGCGCCCCGCCGCCCCGGCTCGCCGGTCGCGAGTGCATCGCGGCCGAAGGTCTCGCGGTCGAAGAAGACCGCCGAGCCGAGCCCGTCGTAGACGTGGGGCTCGGCGCAGCGCGCCTGCAGCGCGACGGGGTCGATGCCGAGCGCCGTCATCACTCCACGCGCCTCGGGCGAATAGGGAAACGGCGACTCGATCGCGTAGGTGCCGCCGTTGGAGAGCAGCAGCCGCCCGCGCGGGTGAAACTCGTTGCGCTTGGCGTGGCCGCCGACGTCATCGTGGTTGTCGAGAATCAGGATGCGCGCCGACGGCTGCCGGGCGAGAAAGAAGTGCGCGGCGGCGAGCCCGCTGATCCCGGCGCCGACGATCACGAGGTCGTAGCGCTCGCCGGTCGCGACCGGCGTCCCGGCCGTCTTCCAGTACGACCCATTCGCGAGCGCGTGTCCGACGTCATACGACCCCGGATGGCTGCCGCGCAGCCCCGTCAGGGTCGGCGGATAATACCCGGCCGCATTCTGCGCCTCGGACGCGCTCTGCGCCGTCCCGGCACCGGCGAGCGGATGGCATGCCGCAAGCCAGCCACCGGCCGCGAGGCCGCCCGCACCGATCGCGACCCCGTTCAGGAAGTCGCGACGGGTGATCGGGCGGTCCATGCCGAGACGGCGATCGCGCCCGTCACTCATCGCCGGACGGCGCTCGACGTCACAGTCGCCGTCACGGGGCGGCGCCGCCCGTATGCAGGCTGCGGCCGATCTCGGCGGCGGACTCCTCGAGGTGCGCCCGCGTGATCGGGTCGCGGACACGCGGCATCGCCCGCCGAATGCCGGCGAGGACCGCCTCCAGCTCGGCGCGCGCCAGCGCGCGCACATCGGTCTCGCCGGCGAGCGGCGCGCCACTGCGATCCGGAACCGGCTCCGGCAGCGGCTCGGTCGGCCGGGTCGGGGCGGGCGCGCCGGGACGCATCGCGGGACGCTCGGGCTTCGGGTTCAGCTTCGCATCGAGGACGACGAGATATTCGCGCTGGAGGTTCCGTCGAAACGCGTCGATCACCACCGGCGTCGCCGCGAGTTCCGACCAGACCGCGCGACGCACATCGGTGAAGAGTTCGACGGGATCGTACGCGTCGCTCCCGCGGCCCGCGATCGCCCGCGCCTCGGCCAGCCGCGTCACTTTCTGGTCGTCGAGCATCGCCGAGAGCGCCCGCGCCTGCACGCGACGGAGCCGGTCCAGCGACCCGCTCGGCTCCAGGCGCGCCAGCAGCGCGGGATCGAGGAAGTAGGTCGGCGTCCGGAAGACATGGTCGGCGATGAACGCCACGGCGGCCCGCTGACGCGCGGCCGGGACCGGGACGTAGCGCGCGCCCGGCTGGCTTCCCGACTTGGCGCGCGCGGTGACGCCGCCGATGATGTGCACGACGTGGCCGATCTCGAGCTGCCACTGCGCCACGAGCCGATCGTAGAGCTCCCGCAGATCGTCATCGGCTTCGCCCGCCTCGACCGCCATCGGCATCAGCATCGGGACGATGCGGGCGATGTTGGCGAATCCGTCCGTCGTCGAGCGCACGGCATCGGCGTCGCCGACCGCCTCGGTCTCGGACCCGGGATCGGGTCCGGCGCCGTAGTCCTCGGAAAAGCGGAGCCACGGCACGCTGTCCTGCACGAGCGCCCACCGATCGAGCGTCGGTCGCTCGGCGTCGCTCGCCAGGCGTCCCGAGAGGGACGGCGTCGCGACGGGCGCGTAGCCCCAGCGGATCGCGAAGAGATCATACGGCCCGATCCGCGGCACGAGATCCTCGATGGCGATCGAGTCGCCGGGCTGCGCGACATAGTTGAACCGGGCGTAATCCATGATGCTCGGGCTGTGCCCCATGCGGTGCACGAACGTGCGGCTGCGGATGCTGTCGGCCGGATATTCGCTGCTGGCCAGCATGTTGTGCCGGAGCCCGAGCGTGTGTCCCACTTCGTGCTCGACGACGAACTGCAGCAGCCGGCCCATCAGCGAATCGGGGAGCGGCAGCCGTCGCGCCCGCGGATCGACGGCCGCGACCTGCACGATGTACCAGTCGCGGAGCAGGTTCAGCACGTTCTGGAAGACGCGCACCGAGCCGTTGAGCACTTCGCCGGTGCGCGGGTCGACGACCTGCGGACCATACGCGTTCTCGACGGTCGACGGCAGCCAGCGGATCACGGTGTGGCGCACGTCTTCGGCCGACCACGCGGTATCGCCGGCCGGCACCACGCCCGCGACGATCGCGTGCGAGAACCCCGCGCCCTCGAACGCGGGCTGCCAGTTCTCGATCCCCTTCCGGATCCACGGGACCCATTGCGCCGGCGTCGCCGGGTCGATGTAGTAGACGATCGGCGTCACCGGGTCCGAGACGGCGGCCGCCGTGTCCTTCTTCACG
>Ga0209611_10009197_pt1 | contig 15055 bp, 10 predicted proteins | sample S1TSphgellanicum_3_FD_187693 | JGI IMG/M metagenome (GOLD analysis project Ga0209611, IMG submission 187693) | Host-associated microbial communities from peat moss isolated from Minnesota, USA - S1T2_Fc - Sphagnum magellanicum MG (SPAdes) (version 2) | ecosystem: Host-associated > Plants > Peat... | reverse complement strand
AAAAAGCCTTACAAAAAAAGGTGGTAAACCTTGATATTAGATCTACAATTTTATGGATAACATAAACTCAAAATCTACACCATCACTTAAAATCCAAACATATTGAAAAAAATTTATTACACTATCAAATAGACAAAAGGTCATAACATATTCAAACCTTGTTATATATTATTACCCATGTCTAATTAGATCATATTATCAAAGAAAACATGGATAATTTTGTTGCAAAAATGCAAGAATCAAGGTCAAGAGGACAACCAAAAGAAGAAGTAGTTGAATTTGATGGTGGGTAGTTCTCATTTTTCTTAAACACCAATTTTGGTTCTTTGAATAAATTTAAATAACTAACCCGAATTATCCTTTTTGAATTCAATTCTAAAAAACTATTTGGTTTTCAAAAATCCCAAGAAAGATAATTGTTGAGTTTTAATTAAACAATTTTCAGTTGATTTTCATTTTAAAAGGGTTTGATCCAAGACCTTCTAAAGAGGATATGATATTTATCATTAGAGGTTACACTCCCATGTGTGATAATAAAGTTATGATAGTTTTCATTAAATATGATACATGTGTAGATACATTTAAGTTTAAATGTTTCACACATTCAACTTTTAAATAAAACTATCATTCGGTCCTTTATCTAAATAAAGGCATAACTTTAGTGGTAAATGTACCCTTTGACTGCAAGAAGGTTTTTGGGTTCAAATTTCCACTTGATAAAGTCTAGAAAACCTAGAATACATGAATTTTTACCCCCTAGTAAGGTGAAAATTGGTTTTCCAAAAACTAAGTTCAACAGTTCACCCCATAACCCCCTTGTGTATTAGAATTGGGGCCATAGGATACCATGGATGGTTTTTGAAAATCTAAATTTTATGCAAATTAGAACAATCAATTCTCATTGAAAGAATAAGTAGCTTGAAAATCAAACTAGTTTATGAGAACCACCCAATAATGGTTGAATCTCACAAACCATTTAAAAAGTGTAAACATTTCAAATCAATGTAATCAACCAACCATACAATTGACATGATGTTTTAAGGGCAATAGGGTTCATTGACAATAGGGGTTCCAAGAGAGAGTGTTTAATAAAAAGGGACTACAAAGGATAATTTTGGATTTTCATAATGTTTAATATATTACAACTAGGGTGTATTGTTTTGTTCCTATAATTATTTAGTATTGAGATAGTTTAAACAAAAAAAAATATTCAATAATGTATTGGATGTTGTGTAAAAATCATTTGAAGTCTTTAACCAATTTAAAGTCAATTTTTCATATTACAATTTTTGCAAAAGGAATGCATAAAATCATGTAATTGATTTCAAATGTTTTGTACAACAAAAGCATGTTTCTATGTATGGTTGAACTAAATGAAAGCATAAATCAAAATTTCATATGCTTTAAATTTTATACAAAAGGCCTTTAGGAGAGAAAGTTTTTTAAAAAATTACCATTTGGTTAATTGTTCTCTAGAGTTATTTAAAGTCTATAGCTTCAAGCCATTTATGTTTGTGCACCTTAAGTGCATTCTAGGATTATATTCATGATTGCCAAAACAAAAAAAGACCTTGACAAAATGTGGCTGCCACCTTCAACAAAGTGTTGACTTTTATCATCAATGTCAAGGGTACACATAATATCCCTCCTAATACTACAACTTGTTTTGATTCAATCCCACTTGGGTCAATTAGTGGCATAGAAGAAGTCATAATTTTTGCCAATGTGAATGATTGTGGAAAGTGAACTTGCAACTATTTTTTGCCCTTTGTGGATCCAACACCAAATTTGTTCCTCAAGGTCTTTAACCTTAAGTAGTTGATTGAATAGCCACCATTATAAGACGCAATGGTTTTGGTAATGTAGCTCCACACATGAAACCCAATCTTACCAAATCCACTATAATAAATAAATCATGGTTTTATGTTGAATCATGTGGCCTTGGACCCAAATGGGTAATAACCATCATTCCAATAAGGCAATTTGGCTACCATGCCTTGGCCTACAAGACCTCCATATCCTTGACCTTGATTTATATTATTTTTTGTATTTTTCTCTTGTCCACTTTTTCCTTTTTGGACAATGCCATTCCCATGCCCCCAACCACCTTGATTTCCATGAGTTGAATTTGGTCGAAACTCAAGATGCATATCATAATAATGTGTTATGTCATGACCTACCTTATCATAATGCTCACATTGGAGCTACATACACACCTTGGACCTAAGCTTGCCCTTCGCCTTTTTGTGGACAATCCTTCTTTAGGTGATTCCTTACACACCTTGGCCTTAAGCTTGCCCCTTGCCCTTTTGTGGACAATCCTTCTTTAGGTGATTCCTTGCACACCTTGGCCTTAAGCTTGCCCCTTGCCCTTTTGTGGACAATCTTTCTTCAGTTGATTCCTTCCACACATCCAACAATTTGCATTTAATTGTTGTTGTCCCAAAAATTACACCAACACAATGTTTGATTTCCTTTTGAAAACCCCCATATTTTGTGAAACAATTTTGTTTGGCTGTCCACTTTGTTATTGGGTGAATAGTTTAAATGATTGGTGTGTTAATTGTCCTTGTTAAAACAACCATCATCATTTGCTTTTCCACCATATTTAATTTAATCTTTTGTTTTAACATAAACACATTTGCCAATGTAGGTTGACCAACTTGTAATACAGTAACATCCCACATTCCTTGCCTAAGTTCCTTATCCAAATTCCATACCAAAATTCGACAACCTAAGCCTTTGTCACCTTCTAAGTCATAATAATCAAACCTTCACATACATGAATATGCTTCATGAAAATTTCATTGGTTTTACATTGAAACTCCTACAAACATCTTAGCTTTTTCCTTCATATTCCTTGGGGTAAAAACATAGTCAAAGGATCTAATACTTAAGTGAATGGACACTTTTTAAAACTGCATTTTTGTATATTTAAAAAACCGCAAGTGAAACATAATAGTTTGGATTGTCATTTTTTTTGGGAATATTTTTCATTAATTGCAAATTTTATGTGCTTAAATCTTAACACAAAACAAAAAAAAATTGCATGTTCAAAGGATTCAAACCTCGAAAGTCGATAGTCCTTGTTTTTTTCAAACTCTTTTTCTACCAAAATGTGTACCATTCCTTTTGAAAATTGAAGAGGATTTTGACATTGATGATTAGAAAGGCAAAAGGACTTGAATTAATGAAAACTTTTTTTATAATCAATTTGAGCACATTTGGTTCAAAAGTGATTTTGACCTTGAAAATTATGGATTTTGGACATGTGCCTTTAACAAAAGTTGTTCATGTTTATGTGATAGAGGGCATGAATGCATAATATACATGATATAAAATCAATTTGTAAACAATATTTACTTATACGAAAAATGAAATGTTAAAGGGGATACCTAAAATACAAATTTTCAAGTAATTATAAACCAACACAAAAGTAACACATGTCATGTGCAATTCTTGGAAAATGACTTTTACCTTGGTGCGCCTAATTCCTTTGATTGTGTTTTCACCTCTTTGTAGATTTTTTTCAACTCCTGGAAAAACTCCACTATAGGGTTAAATGTAGGCAATGGTCATTGCCCACTAATTGAAAGGCCAACCTTAAAATTTCCACTTGCCAAATTTCGATTTGAAGCAATGGAACTACATCCAAGTAACAATGCCCTAAAATGATTAAAACATAATTTGACAACTTAATACAACTACCACTCTTCAATCCTAGACTTCATGGGTTCATCAAAACTCATGGTATCCACCTATAAATGGCCTTTTTAGATGTTGAAACAATCCCTTCCATGCCATGAAATGTGTGAATAGTTGTGAAATGCGCATTTGCTACATATCACATTAATTATCAATTTCATGGATGAAATCATCTAGTGTAATGGTACCATCACTTTGAAGTACTAATGTGGCCTTTTGGTGGCTCCATAAACTTCTTCCATGTCTCACAATAATGGTATGATGACATGAATATAAATTGTGTTAAAATTTGAACCAAACTACTCCCCCTTCATCGATGTTGGTGTAGTGGGTGGTTTGAACCACACCTTTTCCTTCATCAACCCACTACTACTATTTGAAATACCTTCCCATTTAAAGAAAATTTAACATTTCCATGGTGCCCTAAAACCTTAAAATATGTTCCAAAATATTAACCAAATAAGGATGTCACATTCATGTGGCTATGACCCAACATTAAATTTATAAGGCACTTACATCCATTGAATATGTTTCATAGGGCCAAACAAATATGAGGTTCATTGTGAACATAACAAATGTGATTTACAAATCATTAACCCAATCTTACCATAATGAAAAAATAATGAGGTTGTTTAATCATCACTTCCAAATGCAACCTGCAATAGAAATTCAAATAATGATAGAAAGGGGATTAAAACTTTCGTTCAATACTTAATCACATTTTGTAAGCTTCGATTGAAAATTTATGACAAAACAATTAAACAAAATTGGTAGATGTTGGCAATGTGGCATTCAAAAATATAAAAACATGATTTTTTAATTGAAATTTCTAATAAAAAAACCTAAAATGATAGGCATAAAAAAGACCACCCTATCAATATGGACAAATTAGTTTAGACTCATTGTTGTGATTGGGGTGGTCTTTTTTACTTATCAATTAAAAACTACTTGATTGGTCGTTTTTATTAGTAAAAAATTGGACCATTTTATTTTATTAGTCAACTTTTTTTCAAAATCTAAATATTTTTAATGGATTATTATTTTTAAAATATTTTTTAGATAGATATATAGTAAATAGATGTAAATAGGTCATAAAGAGGTAGCCAAGTAGGTAGGTGGTAAGCCTAGCCTAATCTACCTAATTACCATAGTTTAACCTACCTACCTTAGTCCTTTAGGCATGCACATAGGTTATAGTACAAGGAATTGAACCCCAAACCTTCACAATGATAAACCAAGTCTTTACCAATAGATTATACTTTCAAAAAAATAATTATTGTTAATTTTTTAAATTTCATATGTTTATTTCACATGGTAAACAAGAAAGTTAGGTAATTAATAAATAAATTAGAAGTGGGTTGGTGGGTAAGTTGCAAGATGATAGGTAGGTAGAGGAGGTAGCAAGTAGGAGTAAATAGGTAGGTAGGCCTATGTAGGTAGATAGGCCTAAGCTACCTACCTGCCTACCTAAGTCTACTTATGTAACCTAAGTAATAACTAGGTAGGTGAATAGGTACACCTAGGTTGGTTACCTAACCTATGTGATAGATAGGTAATTTTGCCTAGTTACATAAATAGATTTAGGTAGACCTAGGCTACCTACCTAACTTTGGTACTAGTTAGCTAACCTTTGCTTATTAACTACATAAGATGTCCAACTTGATTAGAAAATCATTGGTCATTTTACTTTGTCCAAATTCGTTAGATCTCCCATTTCATTACAACTTATTGGCCATTTTGACCAAGGTTATCAATTTTTTGTTCAATTTAACTAGATGTTTAATTTCATAGATGGTCAAATAGTTAAGTTCACTCATAAAAAAATACACATAACACTAGGCCATGGGCTTTTAGTCAAAATGGACATGTTTGTTAGTCAAGGTGGATAGGATAGTCAACTTGGACAACTTTAAAAACCATGAATTGTAATAGTTAATGTTAATGGCATGACATTTCACCACTTGGAGGTTCAAGTAATGAAATAACAAAAATGGGTTAGGTCTTCTTGCTACTTGGTAATGCCACCTTGATGATGTTAATTCAACTTGCATTGATCCCACCAAATTATTTTCCTTGAAATTTCCAATACCAAAAATATCATGTCAATATGACATTGTATTAAACCATGGAAAATTTCCAAAAAAATCCCCAAAGTTTCAAAAAACTATTTTTTTCAAGTCATGTCCTTGTAATGTCATGACATGACTTTCACATCATGACCTATTTAATCACCAAGTGGAAATTGTATGGGTTTTTTAATTTATTATTTTCCTTGTTTTGCTTATAAGTTGGTGTTCACTTATTAATTTAGGATGAAAATTTTTAATGAAAACTTCCTTCATCCATATTATGGATGAAAAAATATATTTGTGGATGAAAAAACTTTTCAAATTTTAGATTTAAAAATTGGAAAACCAAAAAAAATAATGAAAAATAAGAAACTAGGTTCATATTGGCTTTAAACTTGTACTTTTTTTAATCCAACATTACAAGTCGCAAACCTTTGAAAAAATTCAAACCTTGTAAGTTCAACAATTTAAACTTTTTTGGTGATAACACTTCAAACAACTATGGTTGTTCCTCTTGTTGCTTTCAGGTTATTATAGTGTACATGAAAAAAACATTGATGAAAGAAAGGGGCCTAACAAGGTTCCTCGAGCCCAAAAACTAGCTATTGTTTGGAGCTTGTGGCTATGATGGTGGTGGGTGATGGTGGCAACTTATTATTGTTAATGGATGTTATTATTGTTGTGTTGGTTCAACAATTGTCATTGTCAAGTATGTTGGTCTCAATGGATGTTAACACAATGTGATTTTTGTCTTAGCTTTAATAATGTGAAGAAATTTAGCTAAATGAGGTAAACGACAATGAAAAGGGATGGGCCCTATTATGTGATGGTGGGCCCAATTCCTAAACCCTCCTCCTTTTTTTCCTTTTTTTTTTCATTTCTTTTTTCTTTGCACCCTTTCTCAAAATTCAACATAATTAAACCAACCTTCAATCCTTCATTTTTTCATTATGTTCGTTTTTTTTTTCATTCACAACCTTTCAAACTTTGATTATTAGGCCCCATTTAAAGTTCAAATCTTAAGGAACTTTTAAATAAAAAATCAAGAAACCCAAAAAAATGTTGTGAACAAATTACCTTTAAGCTTATCAAGCTTAGTAAAAACAAACAAACAAAATGTTACAACTGCATTATCTTGGCCAAAAGTGATTTAAGATGATTTGTATACATTTCCAATGAATACCATAGTAGTTGCCACTTAGTGCTTTTGAAGGTGCATTGTTGTCTTACATATTACCATATTGATGGACCAAACAACCTAGATGATTCCAATCTTATAAGGCTCTATGCATGCAACATCCAACAACCTTTGGATTTTAGAAGGAATTTTTTTGTGTAAGCTTGACCAAACACAAGGCACATGTGAAGATGTTAATAAAGGAACTAAACAAGCTTGCAAAGAAGGAAAATAATGAGTTATAAACAAAAATAGGTGTAGGTTCTCAAATAGAAGTTGAAGAAGTAAAACCAAAGCATATGTTGAAACAGAAGGTGAATTAGAACCAAAATTAGAACTTGAGACAGAAGCAAAAGTAGTTGCAAAATTTAAAGTAACACAAAAGTAAAGACCAAAACCCAAGTAAGAGGATATTTGATTGATTCAATGAGAGGTTGAGGTGGATGCAAAACTAGCACCAAAACGGAAGCAATAATGTCACAAGAAATGGCATCTAAAGTCAAGCCTAATGTTAATGTTAGTTAGTAGTATTTCAATGGTTTATTTAAAAATTTTGTTAGTTTAAACATTGGGTTACATTTGTCCCAATGGTTTGTGCCTATGGCCATGGTTCATAAGTTTATTCGCATGCACTAGTACAAAAATAACATGTAATTCATGAGTTTAAATCATTATGGGACTTTAAAAGTGAAATAAATCCACCCCACCTAATCATGTCACCTTGTCTAAATGTATGTCATTATAAGGACACTATGTATTCATCAAATTTCACCCCTAATTCACATAATACACTATTTATTGAAGTAATTTAATATAATAAATAAGTTTTTTTTTATGTTGTTGTTTTATGTTCCGCTATTATCATCCTACTATCATTTTAAGAACTTTGAAATAATGTCTTTTGGCCCTATTGATGAAATTTGTCTAAAATAATATCTCCAATCTACAATTGTTTTTAAAATCGAATTGCAACATATTTTTGACCTATATTGATATTGTTGACATGTATGATCAAGTTCAATTGGATACACCACCATCAAGAACTTGGCAAAACAAGGAGTGTGAAAATAAATAAATTTCAATGATGATCATACTATTGATTTTTTTTTTAAAAATGGATGTTTTTATATTTGAAATTCTTATTTCAAACCTTCATTTTAAACACATAATCTATTGTAATGAACTATTATGTACTTAATTTCTTTAATCTATAGTAAGCAACACATATTTTTACAATCAAAAGCAAACAAAACAAACTTGTTTCTTCACAAAATTGTATAGGCAAAGTTATATTGTGAAGATCTATATTTTTCATACTTTCAAAAATGATATTATCACGATCATTCTCTTTTCAAAATTACATCTTTCTTGCTTATATATAGGAAATCTACGTTTGAAAATGAAATCAAAATGATGGTCAATAAAATACAACTGGTAGAATGTAACTAGTAATCATTAACAATGTCTAGTTCTAGGTTATCTAACAACTATACACTACAAATTATTATAGCTAATCTACATAACTATAGAACAAAAATAATCCACACAATGTAATCTACAAATCACTCTTTAACAAAAGTTCTCATACAAGATGGCATATTGATTTGCATTGTAAGAAGCCTTGGAATCTTTGTGCAACTAAATGAATAGTTCACGGATCCAAGGTGAACAAGGGCAAAAATTAACATAATTCATCAATAGCAAGTAAGATTGGAGGAAAATCTTAGAACACACAAGATGCATGCTCATGGATGACCAATATGCTTCTCCATTTGCTGATCATTCAAGCTACTCAGGCAATTTTGGATATAGTTCAGACAGTTACCTTTGTCAAATAATAAGCATAGCCATAGTCATTTGGGATTCTTAGAGCAAACAAGTGTCATTTGGTGTCATACATGACAATGTGTGTAAAGAAGAAAAGAGAGTTGGCAGCTGAATCCACTGTCTGATGTCTACACTCTCTTGAGCAATAGTGAACTTTTGTAATTGTGACTCGTGAGGGGAAGCTGTCAATGGGCCACATAGTCTTCACTGGCAGTTTTCAATGGCAGAAAACTTACATTTCCAAAGCCCTGTTGCACAGGGCAGGAAGTATGGTACCAGGCAGCTCCACAATGCACACCCATATGTTACTATTGACATTCTTCATCAACCCTTAAAAACATTTCCACAGCCATGATCATAATAGTTGTGGCATGCATGTGTAATGATCTAAACCTTCTATGAATGAAAGACAACAGGAATGACCTAAAATTAACTCTTAACAGCTGAGGGTCAGTTACTAGTGTGGCCTGTGCTGTTGGCCCAAGTGTTATCACAATCTTACCAAATAAATTCCAGTAAACCCTGCTCATTAAGATCTTTCCAACAACACCAAAGGCACATTCCAATTCCTCTGAAATTTTCAACTACGATTTAATTTAATTTTGAGTGAAAAATCCATTCAATATTCAAGAACTTTTGCACCGCAAGTCTAAACATCTTGGAACCAAGCCAATGCACCCCTCCAATAGACCAAGAATGCAACCTGAAGCATCCCAGTTTGGTGGATCTCATAAGTGCAAACAAAACAAAAGAAACAAACTACCTTGCTTCATAGATAGATTTGTCCAGTGTAAGAGTTTGGTAGTCTACTTTAGGGAACAAAGAACTGATCAATTGGTGGATTTATGAAGCTACAACCAGTTGCAAAAGGAGCTTGAGACCCATGTTGGTGGGTTGCCTAATGCAGCTGGTTTTCTGTTCTTGTTCAGACTTCAGACATCTAAGACTATTCGGTGTAACATAAATGATCTCGAGTTGATATGCAAGATGGGCATCATATGTCACATTGTTTTATGAAATTTTATCCATAGGGATATCTAGATGCATTAAAAACCAAAGACCTTTGTGAGTGTAGGGTTTCACCACAGTAATGAGCATCAATATGATACACTGAATTCATACTCCAGGTGTTGTTTTGTTTTTCCTCCCCAATTTTGTAATATCAAGAATTTGGAAAAATTTTCCCCAAAAAAAAGAAAAATTAGTCAATTCACACTAGACAAACAGAAATTCCAAATTTTTCCTAATTTTGTGTCAAAAGACCAAAAAAAAAAAATTCAAAATAGAAAACGCTGTCATACTCATGTCTCCATTTTGTTTTGTATTATTGTATGGGCTTTCAGATTTACTCTGCAGATGTACCTATTATGTTTCTTGTGTTTTGGAAGGATTAACCTCAAATTATCTCTAAACACTGATTAATTTTTATTGGTGTCCACTCAAGATTTCCAATGACTACTAACCAATGACTGGACAATAGGAAGGGCCAATGTGTTACAAACCGGGTACTATCCATTTCAATTATTGACTCCAGACCAGACCAGTCAGAGGATTGCATTGTGCAACAACACTCCTTGGCCATACCTGAAAATTTCCAAACATAAATTCTAGTTGGTACAATGCAGTCTGGAGAGGTGCTGCAGAATAACTAGGAATACACGCAGTTCCCAAAATCACAAAGCTCCATGTGTACGGCGACATGCAAAATTGTGGACTTATATATATGTCTTCGAGTACCTTGCCAGTATGCACCTTGATAATGATTCTGATAAGCCTTGCACCATGGAAGCAGTTCTGTATGCCGCACCCCATATCCCTCCTCTGTGTGAGTATGTGGTGGTCTCCTTATGCTTTGTGTCTTGTGCATGAACTTTTTTGCACTAAGAAATTCCAGTGACAGTGCCCAAATTACATGTGAAGCACAAGCATGCTGCAAGTCTTACATGGTTTGTTTCATAAATTAGGCCCACTTTAGATGGGAGTCCAAGGTCCAAATTCTTAGGAACCAATTTGGACTCATTTGAAGTAAATTGAATCCTTGAGTTGGACCCTATCTTGCATCTTGGTTCTCCAAACCATGAGCTCTCCTTTGAGCTCATTTTTTTTTGGGGTCCAAACCAATTGATTTTCTCTTCAAAATGGTGCCATGTAATTTTAGCCTTGATTTGCCACTTGTTGGTCTCGGATCCTCATCTATGGCTGTGGGTCCAATTTATGGCTCTCAGCCAATAGGATTCGTTCTATTTCATTGGACCCTAGACCTTGGACCCTCATGTAAAGTTTCCGACCATTGCAAGCGTATTGAAAAGCTTTACATGTAATTTCTCCAAACTTTTGTAGATTGCGTGGGTTACTAGCTTTGCTTTGGAGCCATGCAAGAAGGTTTTTTTTCTTGGGACCTAGGTATTGAGAATCTCATCATGAGGAGGGATTTTTTAGGTGGGCAATTCTTGCCATTTTTGGACCTATGCAAAGGATTTTTTAATGGGAAAAAGGCCCACATTTGCCAGATCTCTGCAGATGTTCTGGCGATCTGTTCTCGAAAAATAATGATAACAAATTGCCAGATTTCTGCAATTAGGTTCGAGGCAGGTAGCCAATAACAGAAGGATGCTTATATTTTGAAACTTCCATATCTATTTTTGATAGGTAGCCAAATTTGGTTAAATCTTCTCATAGATGATGGCAACTTTGGCTATATCACAAGATGGAGGAAAACAACACTGATCATAAAAGCATGGGAGGAGGGAAGTTCCCTGGAGCAATTGTAAATTGCAAAATAATGAAGGGAGAAAGACTCTTTCCTGCTGCTGTCTGGCACTGCAGGTGAAAATTAAACAACACATCTCTTGAATCCTCTCCATTTATCTGAGAAAATCAGCCTGACCACATGCAATGATGATACCTTTCATTGTGTTGACATAAAGAATAAGGATTATTAATTAACTTACCAGCAATCTACACCAACTTCAATCCTCTCTTAACATTAAATTTCAGTGATGATGATTTCATCGGATTTGGTTTAGGTTTGATGGGCTATAGTCATAGACAATTTCAAAATGCAAATTTATTAGAGGTTGATTCTAGACTGAAAATTTTAAAATAAACATTTTACAAATTATAATGTTTCAAAATGTTCTTATTGATTTTAAAATATCGAAAGAAAAAAAAATAAAATTCAATGTCTTTTGGAATCTTTGTGTCCTTTCAAAAAAAAAAATTGAATTTTTATGTCTTTGAAATTTCATAAACATGTTTACATGTAATTTCATACAAATGTGAATATGGGTTATTTCATTTGAATAAGATTATTTCAAAAGATTAACATTTTATTTTTCTTTGAGATTAAGGTAGTTTCTAATAAAGACTTCTCCCTTAAATACCTGATTCAAGCATTTAATTTCCACTTGCTTAGCTGATTTAATGTTTATCTACCCTAATTACTTCCAAAATTTTAATGAATTAATAACAAGGGTGACTACTTAAATCTCCCCTTGGGATGATAATTGAGTGATATTTTGTACAATTCGAATTTTATATATACTTGAAAATGATAAATATAAATATTTTCGCAAGATACTTGGCCAAAGTGTAACCAACTCAGTCATGATACAAAGGTGACCAGTCAGGGAAAATGATCTAGATCATTTCTGAGGGGGTCAAAAATCTTGAAATTGATTATTGAAATAGTCTAACCATTTTTATTGATTAGTGGGTAAAAAACCTACTGATCAATAAAATACTTCTAACCCTTTCTTCTTCTTTTTTTTGTCATTTCATTGTCACTGGTAGTGCATAGTAATGCGGAGCCCAAGCAACTTACCAGCAAGCTACACCAACTTCAATCCTCCACTAACATTATATTTGCCCATTGACCTCTAGGACCCAGTCAGGGTTTTTTTATAAAGGATTTTGTGATGTAGTCAAAATATTGATCATTCAGAAAATAATTTAACCAAATTTGGCAACATTCTACATATAAAAGTAGAAAAACAAACACAATCTTTCTATATTCCTGACTATCTAGTAGAACTTATTATAAAATTTTGAAGATTTGAAAAAAAAAAAATCTTCTGGAAATGGGGAATTTGGGCCAGTTATTGCTTTTTTAAAATAACCATGTGGTAGGTTATTTTCTTGAATTTCTTTGGGATCATCATACATGTTATCAATTTCAATATCTAAAAATGGTGCCAGATTATCAGAATATTTTGAGGAATAACCATTGGTTATACATAATGGTAGGTTATCAAATAACATATTAATAACTGTTGGTTATACACCAATTATAGGATTAAAAAATAAAAATCTGATTTTTTTTGTTTTAAATTTTGTTTTGTATATTTTTATTTAAAGATCGATCCTACCTGGATGATAATCAGATCATCCAGGTAAGTTATTAGATTTTGAAATTTCAATTCAGGAGGTTATCAACAATCAAGAACCGACCAAGACTAGTTGCAACTTCCAACATTTCCTGGGCTCATTTTCACAGCATTGAGTTACCATGTTATGTCCAATAATTATTGTGACTTTTAATATATGCCCCCTTAAAGAAGTCCTGCCCAAACACAATGTACATTCTTATAAGATCCCCTGATTCAAATCAAAATCAGACTCAACAAGAGCAGTATGCGGCCCTGCAACCCAATTTGTCACATCCAAGATTAGTTATTTACTTTTTCTCATTCTCACTCATAAAATTGTTACTGGGATTGCAAAAGGTGGGAGACTACTAATGGCACACCAATCTGGACCAAGCAAACCATCTAGCCAATCAACAGCAGGTGCTAAGCTTTGCTGTGCACTCAGCCCGCCTCAACATCCTGTGCAAAAATGCTGGGCTAAAACCATTTTGCTGAACCAAACTGGCAGTTTTGGCTTCTCTTCATTTAAAATTTTCTGTAGAGTGCACAGGTGGAGATGCTCTGATTTGCCGAGGTGAGGATATGAAATTTGACACCAAACCCCCCTCCTAGTATCAACCTGGGGAGGTGAAAATTTCAAAAATCTGCCCCTGTTTCATACTTGGGAAACGCAAAATTCAAGTCCCCACCCCCACCTTCATACTGGGGACCTTCCCAAAACATTTGTTCATAACCTTGCTTGGACCTGGCACTAAAAACAAACACGGTTATTAGCCCAAACTGGGTTTGGGTTGTATCTCTTGATGAAGTTCGTAACTTTTAGCATTATTGTGATAGAATGGAGCAACTGCATGAGCAAGATCCATTTGATCTCCTCAATTTGTTTCATCATATTGGTTTGCAAAATGCATCCATAACTGATTTTTTATGCATTATGTCTCTTAATTGAATGTTTTCTGTGCCTTGCAACTTCGGAACAAGCTGCAGGTTGAAAGAACCGGATGGTGGACAAGTTCAAGATATTGGTGTATTTGTCAAAAACCCATGGGCTATACTCAACAGGGTATTTGTTAAAAAATCAGGCAGTATACCCAACCTCACAATTAACCAAACCCCTGCCCCGGTTCATACCTCAATATGCATTTTCATTATGCCAAAGTGATCCAACTACGTACATATTAACATTAACCATTAATATCAATCACCTCTTCAGCTCAGCCATAGCCCCTTTGACAATGATAATGAAAAGAGGAGCAAGAGTGAATGATGAAACAGATAAACAAAACCAATTTTGTCATGTGCAATTTTGTAATGTGTAGTTCTATTGAATTGAGAAAAGTTGACAACTCCGATTTTCTCCTACATACAAGTTAAGAATTTCTTAAGAACTTTTATTTCCTTTATCCTTCGTTGCTTTGTATTTTGTTTTCTATTCAGCTGTGTGTTATTGTCTAGTCTTTCAATTGCTTCTTACAACTACTGGCAGGATTTGAATATCACTTGGAAATTTGATGTCAATCATTCATAATCATACGCTTGTGAACTGTTAGGTCATGGATCTTGTTGACATGTTCAAAGCTTGGATCCACCATAGGCCTATTTGGACAAATCAATCTCCTCCCCTTCTTTTTCTTACACTAAAAAATAAGCTCCTTACGTAACAAGATCAAGTGTAATTCATGAGGGCTCTTATCGGGAAGACCACGTCTCTTGTGTAAATGTATACTTAAGAATATTCTCAAACAAAGAGGCAAGAACATTACTAACAAAACTAGGAAGGGAACTATAATTACAAGAGTAGCAGATACCTTGGTTCCTATTGAAAATAGATTTGATGAGTTATGCTATATATATATATATATATATAAACATTGTTTGTTTGTATACATTTTGTGATTTTGCGGTTTACA
>Ga0209611_10009196_pt1 | contig 15055 bp, 10 predicted proteins | sample S1TSphgellanicum_3_FD_187693 | JGI IMG/M metagenome (GOLD analysis project Ga0209611, IMG submission 187693) | Host-associated microbial communities from peat moss isolated from Minnesota, USA - S1T2_Fc - Sphagnum magellanicum MG (SPAdes) (version 2) | ecosystem: Host-associated > Plants > Peat... | reverse complement strand
TAATATAAAACATCCACCTTTTTTTCCAGATTATTAATTATAACCAAATGTTACAAACTATTTCTAATAGATTACAAGTCAGCGTGTTTATAATCTTTTCATTGTTGAATTTCTGCAAATGATTTTAAAAATCACTAGTAGAAATTGGCCAAAGTGTAACCACATTATTTGCAATTACATGCGACTATTAATCATTTGTGACTAGCATTGGACATTTTTGCAACTATTTCTTATATTGGTCAGATTTGATAATACACAACATTTAATTTACTACTATTTTGGTTTTCATCCCAAAAAAACCACTTATGTCCCATTAGTTAAAAAATTTGCAACCAATTTAATTACAACTATATGATTATACAAAGGTGTATTTTGTGTATTCTAAAGGGGATAATTAAGTATATTAAGATTTACAAATGTCTACTTTCAATATATATGAATGGCCATATTACATGTGTATTCAAAGATTATTATTAGCATTAAATGGCCTTGATGTTATGGTTACACTAAGTGTATATTTTGATTATATTAAAATTTTATGTAAAATATTTACTAAATATATTACAACCATATTACAAGTTTATCCAAGCTATTTTATTATACTTCCTACAATTATTACAAATGACATTCATTATTATTTATATCATATCATATCATTTTTATTTTTATTAATTTCATTATAGTAAAAATTTAATTTTTAATACTATCATTGATTACAATTTAAAATAATAATATTTTATTACATAATAAAGATTATGATGACAATACTAATATAATAGAAAAATAACAATATAATTACTGAAATTAAAACTATTATGCCTACTAAAATTATTATGTAAATGTAGAAATTATTTTCAAAGGAGAAATATACTTACTAAAAATATAGTTTTTCTATGATTAAAAATGAATATTTATTATAATAGTTCATAAATAGCTATAACAAATGAAATAAAAATAAAATAGTTAGCCTAAGCTAGCTATTAATTACATTATTAGAAAATTTTAAATATATGATTAATATAAAATAATTATTAATTATTTTACATTTCAGTTATTAATTTATTTTCTATGAAATATCAATTAATAGGTCATTAATAAATAAATAATTATTTAAATATTAGCCAATTACTAGTTAATTAAATTAATTATAGATCATTATATTTAATAAGTAATTAAAAATAAATATTTATTACTGTTTATTTAACTAATAAATTTTTCAATGTTTGATAATAACTAATAATATAATTACTTATTTAATGATATAATTATGTAATTAAAGTTTTTTATGATTACTATTATAAATGATTAGTTTGTTGGTTAGTTTATTAATTGATTATTTAGTGATTAATTAATTAATTTATTATTATTATTATTAGTTAATTTATTAGTTAACTAGTTAGTTAATTAGGTTGTCATTTACTTGCCTAATTACATAATTTTAAATAATTAGAATGAAGATAAAATTTTGGGATAAACTTTTTAGTTGCAAATAGTTTGTAACTAAAAATGTTTAATCACAAACTATTTATAACTAAAAAGTTTATTTCATATGTTTTGCTTTACATTTTCATATTAAGAACTATGGGCATATGGGGTGAGATAATAAAAGAAGCTAACCCCAAAATAAAATATAAATATTCATGTACTTACACCTAACTTACCTACCTTAATTAGGTATTTAGCCTAGGTAGGTAAGTAGGTCCTTCCTAGATAGGTGTCTAGTCTAAATAGAGGGGTATGTAAATCTTACCTACCTACTAACCTAATTCAACCTACATATTTAAATATGATTTAAATTTATTTTGGACAAATTCATTTAATATGCCACAACAAATTTATATTACACCACGTTCACAATCTAATACCATCCAAACATAAAAATTAGATATCTTTAAATATTTTAAAATTATAATAAAAGTATTTGAAATTATGAAAATATGGGACATGTGGCAACACATCACTTGCTCCCATTGTTCACCAAAAAAGTTGCATCTTAATTGCAAGCAACAATACTATATAGTTATTCAAAGTGATGAAGTATTTCATTGATTTTTTCTTTCATCCAAATTCTTTGTTGTTTGTAATTAGTGTCATATGCAATTTGTCTAATGTGACTATTAAAATTTAAGTCACAAATGTCACCTACGACTAAAAATTAGTCATAGGATATTAGCAAAGGTTTGGCTAGATTTCTTACATCAAGCATGAATCCCCCCCAATGTCTCACACAAAAGTGCTAGAAACCCAACCAATTACTAAGCTCATGAATTGCACTTTCAAAAGTTATCCCAAAAAAAATACCATTGACACCAAATTACAACATACTGAACATCAACTTCTTCGAAAGAGGTGGTGTTTTATAATCATAACACAATGCCTTGTGCCATTCTTGGGAATTTGATGTAATCAATTGTTTCATGTGTCTACCAAATGATTGAGTCCAATGGGAAAAGTAAGTTCCTTCCTTGCCAACCATCTTCACGAAAGGATTTCCAAAACCATAAACAATTAACATTCTAGTTGCTTGCGCACTATCCACCATGAAACTTTTGAAATTGGGATGAACAATACCAAACCTAAGCAACACTTGGTTGAGTTTTGTCCACATGACACATTGTGCTTCATGGATTCAGATTGCATGTCATAAATTGCAATGGTGAACACTTTATAATACATTGGGTCCTAAATATGACATGGTGGTCCATTCCTTAGGATGCTTCGTGTGATCAAACATTTACCATGCATTTTGAAAATCACCACCAGGTTGCATCCGCTTGACCAAATCAACCCCACTTGCCAACCCATGAATTGACATTTTGAAAAGAAGCAACTATTTTGGACATAGTCATAAGGACTTTTAGACTTGAGGAGAATTATATTTCCATAGAACCTTTACTACCTAGATAATGTTTAAAGGATGCAACAAGGTTATGAATGATAGGAAAACACAAAGCTTGGAATTTGTCCATCACCTTGTCAAGTTTTTCACCCTAGAAGAAAACTAGGTTTTTGTAACCAATCAATTTGTGACTACTTGTGACTATTTGTAATTTGCAACTATCATTAGTTCTTTCTTCAAGTACTTTTTCCATTTGGTTGTGCTTGCAACTACACTACAATTATCTTGTAACTAATGTTTTTTTCATTCTTCCATTTGAACAATTTTTAACATGGTTTTCATCCAAGAAGACCCATTTATGTTCCATTAGTTGCAAATGTGGTTAAATGAGGTTTTTGGTTCATTTGATTATGATCACACCCTATTCATCATTCTACATTGTTCATTAACATTTACAAAATGCTTGTTTTAAATTTGTAAATCTACAGTTTAGGTGATTTCTCATGTAATTGTTACACCAATTTGATGCATTATCCTTCAATGTGAAATTAAACAAATTTGTTATTTCTTCATTTATTGTTTCACCATTAACTTTAATGGTGGTTTCAAATACTTGTACATGAGCATCCAAATCAAAACCTTTTTTATATTCAAGATAATTTAAAGGTCTCCTAGAAGTTTTAGAATATGGTATTATAGGTTGCACAAATGTTATTACAACACTTTTTAGGGGTTCAAGAAAATCTCCTCCTAGATTTGGTGGTATTGTTATGGTAATAATATTGTGTGTGACGATATCCCTATGGTCAACTATATAGACCTATATAGATCTAGGTGGATAATACAAACCACACCTACTGCTTGAGGGACTACTTTTGGGGGAATATTTTTATGAATATTCTCACAAAAATAGTATAAAAATCTTTAAAAACCTTGAAATTTTTCTTTATATTATTATGTCAAGGTTTATGTAAAAGATTTCAAAAAAAATTCATTTTCAAAAGTTTTGAACCCCATATACAAACCATTACAATGTTTAATTGGATATTTTGAGAATTTTTAATTCATTACATATTTTTCAAATTGATTCACATGTTTCAATGATATATTAAAAACCTTACAATATAATTTATTTGTTAAAAGTAAGATTGTGTTATTGTAATTAGGCAGATAGGGATGTATGAAGATAGTGAGAAGGTATTGTGATGTCTATTTTAGGATAGGTTGGATAGAGCACATTTAGTAAAAATAAGGTAGGTGAGATTAGGACTATTGAAGTGGAATTCAAATTAATTTAAGGCGGAAGAATTGAGGATCAAAGGAGGCTTTGGAGTTTTTTAAAGGAATTCTTGTTTTGAATGTTTTGTTTTTTGGAGCACAAAGTAGAGAGAAAACAAAGTAGTAATTTTAGAAATATAGAACAATTTTGACAATGAACATAGAGTTGTTGAACTATGTTCTTTTGTATTTTGAACTATACTTTTCCATGATCTATTTTTTCCCTTTATATCATATGAGAAGTAAAACTGTGGCAAAATTATGACAAATTCATAATTGTGTAGATACTTTGGTTATGAGAAATGTTGTTGAAAAACATTCTAAATTATGTAAGGATTTTAAGTATAGATTTTATGACTGAAATTGAACTTGTTACAAGAATAGAAAGTGTAATTAAAACATTGTTAAAATATTAGGATTTACCATTTGGCGACCATTCTCGAGATGAATTTGGGGTTGTATGAATTGCTTTGGTTTTATTGTTTGGTAATAAGTATAGAAAGGTTATTACAAAGAATTTTGTTTTATTTTTTTAACTATAGATTTTGAATTAATGAAGAAAAATTGTTCGGATTTAGATCTAAGCAAATAGTTGTTGTAAGGATTTAAATTTATGGCAAAAAAATAAATCCAAGGAAGAATGGTAGAATGGCGGCAAACATAAATCAAGTAATAATTTGAAATTTGTAGAGACCATTAAATCAGGTAGCCATGCAACAAAATGAAAAAAAAAATGTACTAAAGGATGAACTGCAATTTGTAAATGATGAAACATAGTTCCATACTCCAAAAATAATACAATATATATGCAAAGAATACCTAGGACAGAGGAGTGCCCTATAGGGTGCATGATGTTGTATGTAATTGTTATGGAACCTTGGGAATTGTTCATTGGCAAAGCAATCAGGCAACCCCATGTTCAAACAAGGTTGCCATGAAGGTAGAACCTCCAAAAGTTAAACCAGAGGATGGGGAGGCAATGCAATCAAGGTTATCATTGTAAATCTACAACAAAGGGAATGGGAAAAATTAGAGATGAGTTTGTCAACCCAAAGACATGGTAATTAATACATATTTGAGGACATGCTACATATGCATCAAGAAGTGTAAGGGGGTATGGAGACAAGATCCACAAATAGAGGTTTTACTTGGTAATCTACTTCACCTTAGTACCATCACAATCACGATAAATGGGATGAAGAATTGGATAATGATGAAGTTGAACAAATATTATCACAATATGCTGAGATTGTACTATAGACTAAGGATCTAAATAAACATGTTTTCATAGCTGAAATAGTGTATCAAACCCAAATGGAGAATAGAGTTGAACACAACATTCCACTAATGATGATGGTTACACCTAAAATATGACAAGTATACAAGGTTAATGTAATGTAGACCACTAAGTCCCAGATTAGACCTAGCCATCAACCCATATTACTACTAGGAGAACAAATAATTTGGAGTAGATCTTGTTAAAGCATAAATTAACATTATAGACTCACAACTAATCATTGTAGCTTCTATAGACAAGAAGATCATTCACTTATGGATTTTCCATTCATTGAACGAAATGTGCAAAATTCAATGATCAATCATTTCCATATTCAAGCACAAAACCACCAAAAATCTAAAAAATGATCAGAATTTGTTGGCCATTCATTATGAAAATCAAGGGAGTTTTGTAACTAATTTTGTAATTCAATTTTTGAACTATAAAGGACATTTGCAACTCATTGTATTTATATGTTGTGAATGATAATGAACAAATTGCATGAATTGCAGAGTTGCAATTCACCATATATACAATGCAACTCATTGCAATTCAATTACAACTCTATTAAAACAACTCATTTTCAACTAATATAAAATTCCATTATAATTGCACCCATGATGTCATGTTGACATCATTGATTATCATCCATTTATTAAAATCTGACATGTGGCATTATGAAGATTTTTGACATTTGTTTTTTTCAAAATTTTGATCTCCATTGTTCATTATGATTGTTAATGATGATCTGAAATTGTGACATGTGACACATTATTTTTTTTTGCCACATGGCATATTATTTATATTTTGGAATAAATAAATAAATATAAATATCTATTTTAATAGTTAAGTAGGAAGTGTTAAGGGCACAAAAAGCCAAAAGATAAAGGTTAAAGGAAAGGCTTAAGTTTAATTTTCATATAAAGAACAGGACAAAATTATGTGATTCAAAAATAAAAACACAAAAAATTTAAACAAAAACACAAAATGTGCAAGACAAATGTAGAAACGAATCTTTATTATGTTAACATATGCAAACATGAACATGAAAAGAACATGACAAGGCTATGGTGTAAGACTATGTTTAAAATTGGTGTTAAACAGATTGAAAGAAATGAGGGGTCTTACTTTTATTTATACCCTTTTGGGGACTTAATTCAAAGAAGCTTCCAAGGATGTTTCTATGTGTGCATCGAATAAAGATGTTTTTTGAGAGCCTTTTTAACTAAAAGTCAATTATGAATTAACTAAAATTTAATTAAAAATCAATTAGGATTTAAGTAAGAGTTAACTAAAAGTTAATTGGGAGTTTAACTAAAAGTTAACTAAGAATTAATTCGAAGTTGACTGGGAGTTAACTAGGAACTAATTGGGAGTTAACTCAAACTTAATTAAAAGTTAATTAGAAGTTAAGTAAAAGTTAACTAGAAGTGAATTAAGACTTAGATAAAAATTATCTAAAAATTAATTAAAAGTGAACTAAAACTTAACTGGAAGTTAATTAAGAGGTAATTAAAAAAACTAAAAATTAGGTAAAAGTTCAATACAAGTCATGGATGAACATTCAAAAAAATGAACCCAATGGCATTGACATCCATGATAGGTTGTACATAACCATAGATAAGTAGGTTGGTAGGTTTTAAGACCTACATACCTACATACCTACATATTTACCTAGGACCTAATTGGGTAGGTAGAAAAATAAAAGAATAAACATGATTTTTTTTAAAAAAATTATGTTTTGCTTTCAAGTTAAGCTTTCTTGAGCTCATCCCAAAATGACATTTGTATTTTAATGTGAGATTATGAAAGAACAAATTTTTTTTATATACTTTGTAACATGGGATTTGAAAACAAAGCACATGGGTTAAATATTTAAGTTGTTCTTTAATTGCAAATTAAGTTGTAATTGAGTTGCAACTATAAACTTAAGCATTCAAGGTAGGTTAAATCCAAGGGCCCTCCATTGTTTTTGGTGTCCAAACAAAACTTGAACTAGTTTTATTCAAATGAACCTCTAGGACATTCAAAATCATCAAAAACATATTAGAGTTGAGAAAGTTATGGCCCCCCAAAGTAGAGGGGGTCAAAAACTCAGAAAAACAAACCACTGAATGCTACAAAGGCTAGTTCCCAAACACCTAAAAAAGTTTTTATATGTTGTTTTATTGTTATTAAAAGTCAAAGATGATTTGTAAAACTTCATAATAAGAAATAAAATTGTTATGAGGTTTGAAAGTAGGAGGGGTCCAAAGGAAAAAAATGTGTTTTATAAGTTGGAAAATTTATTTATCTTCTTGTTATTTTTTCATTACTCCTTTTCATTTACATTTCAAAGATGATTTTTGAAGCTTGAGGTAGCGATCCCATAACATTTTAAATCACTCAAAATGGAACACATATGATGAAGATATAAATAACTAATGAATATGTATATTTTTTAAATTATAAGTGGTTGTATTATAACATAACATAGTTGAATAGTAGTACTTTATCAGTGGCACACTAGTGGTTGGGTTAATTGTATCATTGGGAATCACAATTGAAATTAGTTACAAATGTATTCCATAATGGGGGGTGGAAATGTGGACATGTGGCATGATCACATGTATGTACATTGTATTTAGTTTCAACATAGTTGTTGCTTTAGTGGTACATTTACAATAGTTCTAAAATTGTTACCACATGTAATTACAATGCAACTTCTGAAAAAATCAAACATGGTTGGCTACATATATATGTATGATGTGTATAAATTACCATATAAAAGATCCATTTTCAACTCACTTACAACTATAATACAACTAATTGATTTTCTAACATGGTAATTTATTTATTAATACACAATATTTCTAAAGGGATAGTTACACATTAGATGTAATACCCAAGAGATAATTGCACAATAGTTCTATATGAGTTATTTTTTGAGTTTTAGTTACAGGGTAGTGTGGTTTTGAAGAACATGATTTTTCATAGTGATATCATAGAATGTGGTAATAACAACACAATTACAAAACTATAGAAATCTATGTAACATTGTTGAGAAGGGTGCTGCATGGAAGACACCTTTTGAAGGTAGGATACCCCAAATCACTGGACTATGTCATTCCACACTAGAGGGAGTTAAGATGACTACCAATCATCCTACTTTGAGTAATGCAAAACTTGCAACTTTTAAAACTACAAAATCTATGTCTAGATTAAGGAATAGAACAATATTAGATACCACAACATTTAAAAGCAGTGGCATACCCATTCATGGAAGATAAATGCCATAGTTTTTCATTACAATTATTAGTTGGGTGCAAAGAATTCATGTGATGACAACATACCCAACCAGATTTGTGCCTGTGACTATGGCAGGAAATCTAGTATCTACACGAAATGATGGAATTCTTATAATATTAGTTGAAAATAGTTCTTTTTACAATACAGTTCGTACAAAACTTGTTGAGATTTTAAAAGGAAACCATTATAGTGGCTTTAAAGTAATACCTGTTGGTTTTGGTGTTAGAAAATTTGTAGTAGTAAACCATGATGTGGAGTTACTAGTGAACTTATTCTCAAAAAAACCTTTCCATTGTGTAGTTACTACTAAATCTATACGACCAAACCTAGGAAGATATCCTTTAAAACCTCCAAGAGGTATTACAATGTCATATGTGCAACCTACAGTACCTTATTATAGACCTTTTAGGAGACCACTAAATTATCTTGAGTATAAGAAAGATTTTGATCCAGATGTTCATGTATGAGTATTCAAAGCTACTATCAAAGTTAACGGTGAAATGGTAGATGAAGAAATAACTAATATGTTCAATTTTACATTAGAAGATAATGCATTTGATTAGTGTAACAACTACATGCAATATAATCACAATTGTAGATTCATAGATCTAGAGCAAGCTTTTTGTAGATGTTATCAGATGATGCAAATGATGAACACCTATATTTAAAACTAAAGAACTTGAAACAAAAATCCATAAAGTTTGTTGAGGTGTATTATGAAAGATGATTGAAACTGGCCAATTGTTTACAAATGCCTACTACAGACAATTTCCTAACCACAATTTTCCAATTTGGACTACAATCTTACTTACGCATTGCTACTATGAGACTTTACAATAGCACAAGGAGTTGAGGTTGATTTACAAAAAAGGTATTGTTATGCCTAAAGCACAAAGTGCATTCTTTGTACCATAAACCGCAGGGATAGGGAGCATAGCTAAAGGAAACCAAATAGTCACAAAGTTGAATATGTAATATATTAATTATCACACAAATCACAATGTGGAGACTTGTAGAAACAAGAAGGGGGAACCTACTATAGCTACTACCTAGGCTAGTAAACCTTTAATACCATTAAACTACCCTTGTCACATTTGTGGAATAGTGGGTGACAAATTGACGAACTATTTAAGATTTGGTGAAATGCAAAACATGTTCAAGGGTAAAAGAGGTCAAACCACAAAATCTAAACCAGTAGCTGAGGTTAAAGATATTATTGCCTTAGTTAACATGGTGGATGTCAATGTTATCATTCAAAGTAAAACAAGTGAATAACAGGTGTTCAAATATCGAAAGCCAAGGAAAAACAAATCTACAACAAATTAGGAAGTTGAAGAGAAGTTGAAAGGGTCTATGGTGGAAACCATACAATAGATGTAGGCAACTAGTCTGCCACCAAACTTACCTACTCCTTTAGTAAGAAAATGGACCACCAATTAGGCTAGGATGCTAAGCTCAGTAGAATTTGTAAAACCAACAAAACTTCAAGAAGTTCCTTTTACCTCTCCAAGTAAAATCATTTCTATGGAAGAGATTTTTTAGGATATAAATAAGCAAATGCTAGAAACCAATTATACTTTCAATTGTGGATAGTTGATTAAGATAGTACCAAATCTGAAGAAATATCTATGGTAGAAACTAAAGGCTAATAAACCACAAATTAATACCAAGTTAGTGAATGAGAAAACAACCATGTTTATAATACCTGACATTAGCATAACAATAGTTGCTAATGTTGGGTACATTGATGAGACACCAATGAAGGTCTACTCAAAATATACACTTAGTGTAACCATAATATTGTGGCCATTTAATGTTCAAACATTAGTACAACCATTAGTGCCATTAACATATTTGTTTGTAATTTTTTCTACAAATCTCATATACCACCAAGTTCCTCAAACCATAATTCTTCTTTTGTTATGCCAGAGCTTAAACATTAGACTAAGATGTCATGTCAAAATTAATCTATGTTTTCATTGTCATGGGCATGAAAAGAACGAAACAATAAGATTTCCAAATCACATGAATGAAGGCAGGGCTTGTTTTCAATCCAGGTCATGGAATGAAAAAATCAAAAGTGAAAACATGATGTGTGCACAATGTGAATGCAAAAGGATTTTATTACAAAAATATGACAAAAGCATAACAAGATCATAACAAAGATACATACCCAACATTGATGTTGAACAAATTGAAGGTAATGTGAAATTCTATTTCTATTTATACCCATTGGGCACCTAGTTCAAAAAATCTTTTCAAAAAACTTAGAACCTACATGTGACCCATGTTCACCCATGTGCAACCCATGTCCATCCATGTGTGAATTAATAGTGAAGTATGAATTAATTAAAAGTGAATTAGATGTTAACTGATATTTAATTATGAATTAATTGAAAGTTAACTAAAAACTAACTAAGAGTGAATTGAAATTAAATTATAAGTTAGGTACAAATTAATTACAAGTCATGGATGAACATTCATATGAATAAACTTCATAATATTAGCATCTGTGACATTCATCATATATCTAGAAAGGTTCATGTTTGCACCCATAGAATAATCATATACACATGAATTGGAAAGAATTACTACTTGGGCATCAAAGGCTAAACTTGTGGGTTTGTTTGAAGTTTAATGGAGAACACCAAGGCATGACTTATTGGTGGAGTTTCTCAATATTTAAAAAATTGAAAGAGATGAAATAATTTTTACCAAGATAAGAAAGAAAATAGTCATAGATACATCATAACATAAATTATGTTTAAGATTTCTATCATAGGTTGGAAAAAAAAAGAATGTTAATAAGTAAACTATAGAAGCCATGTGTGAGACATACCGACACAATCGTGTGTGGTAGTTCTAATTTTTAAGAGTTGCATTAAGGATATTCGAGTATGGTAAGGTTATTAAGGGTTTTTAACAACTTCATGTTAGAGTAAAGGATGATGAATGCGCATGGTTGCATGGGGGGGTTGTTTTCTTTTTCAAAATATGATATTGGTGAATAAGGTGGTTGGTTAATTCCTTTCTTCAACAAATAGCTGATAACCATAGTTTTAAGACCTTAGTTGCATAATTAGGGGTGAGAGATCTTTAAAGGGTTGGGGGTGGAAGTAGACATCAAAATTTGTGGTGCTCAACAAAACATTGGTTTTTTTTAGTATTTAGTGAGTAGTAAGGATGTTGAGATTCATGAAGTAGTGAAAGAGGTGTCAATGGAGGGTCCAATAGAAATAGAATAATTTTCTAGCCCATGGTTAACACTAACATTTCACCATGATAATATTAAATTAATTCTCCAAGAATAATCTTCAAACACTAATGATGTGCTAGTAAGATTTTTATGATGTAATCTTAATACACCCTTACTCAATCAAGTCTTCAAATATAATCGAAATCGAATTTAAATCCTAACATTTTCATTTGAATAGCCTTAAGTGAATTATAATTCAGTGAACAACTTAAAAGGGATAAATCACAATTGCAAGAAATCCAGAAGGTGATGACTGATGTGAACCAGGTATTCGGTTCGATGCTCCATGGGAAGGGGGTTGATCAGGCCTTGTAGGCAATGATAATGGCCGTCATCGAGAACCCAAGTTCGACAATGAAGACGAACCTCATTGTTTTCACATTGGCACTTTTCAAACCTTTTTGGCGTAGTTCCACAAGCAGGAACAAATTCTAAGTAGATTGTTAAAGCATGTGGGTTAAGAGATGATCATTAATCCCATGTCGAACGATTGACTCAAATGTGCACCACTTTTTGGAACGGTTCTTCGTCGCGCAACCGTTGGAAGACATTCACATCAAGTGGTTTTTCTTCAAGTTTTTCCTTTTCTACTAGTGCAACTGAAGGATTCGAAGGCGTAATAACATAATCCACCATGACTGAATCTTCACCTACATCAACAAAAACCAAAGGAGTAGCTGGAACAATTTGGTACTTGCATGTAGAGGGGGTCTTTTTCTTATGTGATTTTTCTTGGGAAGGGGAGGAAAAGGATGAAGAGTCTTGGTAGATGGTTGAAAAGGGGAGAGTGGGTTGGATGTTTGGGGTACTTTGAGGAATGTAATTGAGTAGGATAGTGTTGTGAGCTTGAAAATTTTATAGGAATTTCACAAACCCTCTCAGGTTTTGTAACACAACTTCTTATTAATTTGGCTGTAGAGCCTACAATTTGGTAGGCAAATGCGTCTTGTAGTTAGCTTTCTAATGAGCTAAGGCAAGCTTGATTTGGACAACATATGCAATAGGAGTGATATTTTAAGTGATTGGTGGTCTACAACCAAGTTGAACTTACTACCTTCATAAAACCTTTTTGGGTTTGGTAGCATAACTTCTTACTAGTTTGGGTGTAGAGCCTATAATTTGGTAGGCAAATGCGCTTGTAGGTAACTTTTTAATGAACTAAGGCAAGCTTGATTTGAACAACATATGTGATAAGAGTGATATTTTAAGTGACTAGTGGTCTGCATCGAAGTTGAACTTGGTGTTGAATCTTTAAAACTTAGTTTGAAGGGGTGACAATTTAACATAAAATCTAGGATTTGGAATGTTCAATCTTGGAAGATATATCTATCAATTTTAAATCGTAAATCATGCATAAGAAGCAAGCTATCAGGTTTTAACTACAAACACAACTTAACATTTAGAAATACATTTGTACTTTTTTTCCTTCATCGATAGCATATGTACTTTCAAGTATAATCACCTCATAAAACCGAGGGTAAAGGGACAAAAAGTCGCCTCACACCATGCTTCAAAGTATTGCTTTGGCAAGTGCTTATATCACCCTTAAAGTAATGGAGTGTTAGCAAAATGAAGTCCCCATATGATGTTCATTTCTTTTTCATTCAAGTTGTACACTAAAAGGATAAGATGTATTATTTCAATAACAAAATTGCAATATCCATGATGATGGTAGATTAGGGTAAGCCTATAGATTAGACAAATAATATGTTTAAACAATTCAAAGAATTGGTTAGGTGGACAATAACAAAAACCAAGGTGTTGCAAGGTATAGGAAAATTTGATGTTAAGAAAGATGTTTACCATTATACATTAATCATTGAAGTGTTGATGTAGCATTTTTTCCTAGAAAAAAATCCATAGGTGTTAATCATGTCAATGATTGCTCAACCACAAAAACCTTCAACATCTAAACTTGATGTTTTAGGGTTGAAGGAGAGGCTACAAAAGAACAAGTGTCCTTTGAGGTTATACAACAACTCTTTAAAAAACAATCCAATGTTGGAAAAATGCCAACAAGGAGGAGAACAACGAATTACAATTGAGGTTGATGAGAAGGAGAAAGAGGATGATAATCCTTTAACCTTCAAAAGGACAAGGCACATGAAAGGATTTTTACATAACCTTTTAGTAGTCACAAGGCCATGTATATAGTTCCAAGGAAATAACAATTTCAAGCAAAAATAGAAAAACCAAGGTCACCACAACTTGTTCCAACAATGGAGTTGCATGCCAAGTGGGAAATAGATGTTCTAGGGCGAAAACATGATGTATTATACCAAAATGGATGTCACAAACACTATTTTTTCAAGAAATTAAAATTTACAATAGGCCACATGAAAATTAATTGGATTGAATATTTCATGGTTTGGATTCAGATAATGTATTTTTTTCAATCACATGAGTTGATCAAAACTATTATATGTGACATGTGGAAACCGAAATTCAAGAAAAAATATTTTTATTGTGCTTTGGATTGAAATATATTTAAAAGTCCATAATGGACATAAAAATGAAAAATTGGAAAAAACTATTTATGAATAATATGATTGTATTATGAATATGAAAAATAATGTGAAACCAATAATCACATTCAAGAGGCCAAAGGCATAATGAACATTTAACAATTTTCCTATCTAGACATAACTATCATTATAAAAATAAATAAATAAATAAATAAATGAAATGTAAAAAAAATCCACATTGATATTAACCCACTAGAAGAAATTATGTTTTTTGCAATCAAGAAATCTATGGCTACAAGTTCTAAATGATTATATGTATGACTTTAGTCATAAACTATTACTTTGAATCCTATGTGTAAAAAATCATAATCATATATTAGTGGGGCATGTGATTAATGGATGATGAAGTGGTAAAAAGATGGGGGATGCTAATTTTCATCATTTTTATTTCATCTATTTGACATCCATGACTGATGACAAAATGACATGAATGTCTAATTGTCATTACAATGATTAAAAAATGATTACAAGTCATTTGACATGAACATAAACAACCCTACCCCCACCCCCCACCTACCTATGTACCTACCTATTTACCTACCCACCCACCCACCTACCTACCACCTATTTACGCACCCACCCATCTATTTACT
>Ga0209611_10009194_pt1 | contig 15059 bp, 5 predicted proteins | sample S1TSphgellanicum_3_FD_187693 | JGI IMG/M metagenome (GOLD analysis project Ga0209611, IMG submission 187693) | Host-associated microbial communities from peat moss isolated from Minnesota, USA - S1T2_Fc - Sphagnum magellanicum MG (SPAdes) (version 2) | ecosystem: Host-associated > Plants > Peat... | reverse complement strand
GGATGGTCACAAGATAGGGTAAGAGAGCTTGATAGAGGATGACTACACTAAAAAAGAAATTGAGGATGAACTTGCTCCAATTTCTGTCCAGCTTGCTTACATGTAACAAGCAAGTATAGCTGGATTACCCTTCTTACTAACTTCCAATTTATAAGTTGAAGTGTTAGATGAAATTATATGAATGGAAAATTGTTCTCATGAAGTGAATATCTAGGAAATTAACACTTTCCACTTGGTAAGCACAAGCCAATTTTTGTTTGCATGTGATAATGTAAAGTGATGGCCTCAAAATTGTAGGAAAAGAAAATTACCCAAGGTTGTTCAAAAGTTCTTCAATGTTTTGATGGTCAACACTTTCTACTTGGTAAAATACCTTTTGGATTTCTTTTGCACACTACAATCATGTATTTCTATTTGATTCCTTTAATAACTATCATGGTGGAAGATAAGAGTAGCCTAGAAAATGTAATATTGTTACACCCATGTCTAAATTGATCAACTTAGATGAGATGTCTCTAACACATATGTAAGGTTACATTAAAAAGGGGTGAAAGCGCACTAAAGTGGAACAAAAATGGCACATCATGATAGTCCATTTTTAGTCCATTATAAAATAAAATACACTAGGAAGGTATGATAAAAATAGGCAAAAACAAGATACTTTGAATCAAATGGGCCATGTGGCAAGGTGTTATAAGATTTTTTTCCATAAGGATTTAAGCATGTCTAGCTTATTTTATGATATTTTTATTCTTGAAATATGAGCATCTAAGTCATTATTTTCAATAAATGAAAGGTTTCCTTCAAAAAATTCATACTTGATATACATCTCAAAATTTAATCATCAAATCTTTGAACAATTATCTCATTTAATATCAATTTGCCACAATATTATATTACCATTAAATCATAAAGGACATTATATCAAGGTGTATTGAGTCCATTTAATTATCCTTGATTGGACAAGTGTTATAACTTTTAAAAAGTCCATAACAAATTGAATACCAAAGATTTGACCATGAAATTTTAACATAGTGTTTTGATGTATGAATTCATTCTTGACATGAATCCCATTTCATCATTTGCACATATCAATTGGAATAAACTATTATTGAAAATTTTAAAACTATGAAAAATAGACTCTTGACATCCAAAGTGTAACACCTTAGTGTGCTCTCACTTGGAGGCTATTGAAAATTACAATAGAGTGTTGAAAAGGAAACCTATGGATGTGCTATCAAGGGCAATTGCCTCAAATAATTTGATTGCAATTGGGGGGGGGGGAGACCTTTTCGGTTCATTGAAGAAATCTAACAAATTGCTAGAGAATAAGTGCCTTGGGCAAAAGTTGTAGTTTATAGAAAGGCTGAACCATAAACTCTCTACAAGGCAAAAGGAGGCCATTAGCTTCAATTGATGTTTGTTGCTTTTGCATTCAAATAAACTTAGTCAAGTCAATATTATTCTAACCCTATCACTATTTCATTGCTACCTAAAGCCTTTGTGCCAATTTGTCACACAATTAAGCATCATGGATATAGTCAAGTTTGGATATTTTGCTTACTTTGTTTAAACATGCAATTTAAGTATGTCTGAAAGTCCTTGATTTCCTCTTGAATCTAAGGAGAAGGAACATGGACTTCACAGATTTTGGGTTGTTTAAGCATATTATGCATGTGCCAAGTTTAAGGCAAGTTGTGTAAGCTCTAACACTTACAAGCTTGATAATTTATTTTTTCACTATTGGAGATGTTTCTAGATAATATAATTCCAACAATTCTTTCATTGGCAATGACTTTCAAAGAGTGAAAGCAAGTTCATGTAGAAAATGTATTAAATAATTATGTAGTATAACATCCCAAAAGTGCTATAAATGCAAGTGTTGTGCATACCCAAGCTACAACAGCAATTGGAAACTTCTTGGAGGCTATGAAGTCATTGGAGGTGATTCATATCCACTAACTTGTCATTCATAACTAACCCTTGAGCACCCCTAATTAGTGCATTTCTCTTCTCCTTTTTTTTTGGTTTGAAAGAAGATCTCTTTCAAGGTCTATTGGGGGCCCAAGATTGGCAGGATCAAACCCTTTTGGATAAAGAAGCTTTCTTTTCCACTTTCTTGTAGGTCTAACCTTGTCCAACTTGCCATTTCTTATTTTGGTTGCTTCAATTCTATCTTCACCCACTCGGCCACATTTTGTGGGTCCAACCTTTTTTATGTTTCAACATTCAAAACTAATAGGCTTGGTAACGGAGGAAGCTACTTTTCATAGGACTAAGCCTTGATGTGCTCAAAAAATGTTGTACTGCACATAAGACCATTTAGTGTTTCCAGCTTCACCATAGTTGATGAGCTACTACAAGTTGTTCAAACATTGATGTCGTAGCCTTCATCTTGTTGTGCCCCAACTTGAATGTTGTAACCTTTTCAACACCCATCTAAACTTATGAACACAATGACCAAAATGGTTACAAATCATTATTTTTTTAAGGTTTAAATCCATTGCACTTGAATATCTGTGTGTACATGTGATGGATATTCCACAAGTTCCACTTTTGGAAGGTTCCATCCCATTGATGACAAATGAACACTTCCAAATTAATCCTCTGCCATTCAAATAAAATATCAACTCACATCTAGCCCTAGCAATTCATCATAGATTTTGGGAGAGGAAAAGATAACATGACTTCAAATAATTGTGTAGTTTATTTCTTTTGATAACACATCCCCATGTTTTTATCTACAAAACTATGGTAATGGCATGTTACTTATGAATGGACTTAAGGCCATAGATAAACCCAAGTTCAAATCAAGCAACTTAGGAAATGTGAGAAATAACCAGAATGGAGGGCACAAGAAGGTGGTAGCATCATAACTACTATGTTTGTGGGGGTTTCCTCTTAGTGGGAATATGTTGTGTAAAAGAAGGGCATTGTTGCATTTCCTTGATCCTTAAAAGTTCATAAGTAAAAATGAGTTCATTTAGAAATATAAAAACCATAGCTCATTTGATAAAAAGGATGTTTGTTCATGGACCATCTCCAATCATTACTATGTATTATGGATATTTGAGATTGAAGGTCATGTTCTTTCCTTGTGTGTAGTTCTGAGATGGTTCATGTTTCTTGATAAACATGAGCGGTTATTACGTGCATTTTTGGCAATGACTGAATTTGAAGATCAATGGTTAGTTTGAGTGAAATCATTTGATATTTGTAAATCCTTCTTTGGCCAACTTGCCAAATTGCACACAATTCTTTGGCTTCATTTATTACGAAAAGTTATCAAGGATCGATGAATTCCTAAATAGCACACTTGTTCTCTTGGCATTAGAGCTTGCAAGCATCTCAAAGTAATTGTAGTTTGCCTTTGCACATCATGGTTGTGTTGTATTAATGCTTACAAACATACCAATTTCTTCAAAGCTCACAAAGCTTTCCTTGTCTACAATCCATTCCAAGAACCCATATCTTCATTATTTGTGCACACACATTTCTTCAAAATCCACAAGGGCTAACACTCTAGGTTGACTAGTATATTGTTTCTATGCTTGTGCAAACAAATAAAAAAAGGACTCAAGAAAGAGTCAAAGACAAAGAAAGAAAGAGTTAACTAGAAATCTACAAGGTCCATTCACAGTAAAAGGAGCCACGGGCACCAAGGTTGAAATCCTTACCAAGGACTACATTTTACATGTGTCCTGCATGGATTAGTGTATTAAATACCAAAATTACATTTAAATGTAATTTCTGGGACTAAATATCAATATTGAGACCAAACATGACCCATATTATAATAAAAATTATTATTATTTGCATGAGGACCTAGATTATAGTCAAATGTACACTTTTGTTTTTAACCATGATTATAAATTTTGAACCTTTTAACCATTAAAAACTTTCAAAATCAAAATTAACAACATTCATTCAAAGGATTCAATACATGTGCATTTTAAAATATAAAAACATGTGGCCCTTCTTATGAAATATATTAAAGCCCATAATAAAATTGAGAACATTTGGTGAACATTTGGGTAACAAAAAGCACATTCAAATTTTATAATCCTTAAAAACCCCCTATTAACAAGTGCTTTGTGTATGATAAAGAACTTTAATAACATAATGAAATGAATCCAAATTTTTAGGATATCAATTTCATGAATAAACAAGCATAACTTCAAAATATGAACAAATAATTCATTATATATAATTATTGATGATTTTCAAAGTAGTAGATGTGCAGTTTTCATTGCAATCAATAAGTGATTTGGCTCCTTTTACTACAATGGACCCTACAACTCTTATGGATAAGAGGTTAATAGTGATTGCTCTATTTTTTCTATTGATTTTCTTATGAAGCACAACGTAGACCTAAGTCTTACTACTGCAATTAAGATACCAAAGTGCCCTTTGATGCTTGCATTACTTATTCATTTCTTTCCTTTTTAATTGGTACAAACTAGCAAAGAATTCAAGTAGCCAAGGCCAAAGAGAAATATTGTTTCTATCTTCCTTTAGGGCTCTAGAATTGATTCTAAATAATTGGTAGTGGTGATGGGTTTTACTCACTGTGGGCTTTCAAGTAACATTGGACATGATATTACATTGGATATAGGGGAACCTATAGTGGAAACAAAGTGGCTATGAAAATCTTGGAAATATAAGAAAACAACATAAAGAAATTAATGGTGATGGAATCAACAATTGCCAAAGAAGTAATGATGCTTGTAACCATGAAGCATCGAAATGTTATATGGTTTGTTGGGGCATATCAAAAACCTCTTGTCTAGTGCATTGTAACCAAGTATGCAAAGGGTTGATTGGTGAGGTCATTTTTCGATAAACAACAGTTGTGGACTATCCCCTTTAAACTTGTTATATAATAAACCTTAGACATTACTAGGGCATATAACTTGCATAACTTAAACAAAATACACATAGATTTCAACTTTGACAACCTATCATTACAACTGACAAGTCCATCAAAATCGTTGATTTTGGAGCTACAAGGATTGAGGTGCAGGTTGAGGGAATGACTCCGAAAATAGGAACTTATTAGTGGATGGCTCCATGAGACTTTGACCTCATACTTTAGGACTTACTGATGAATGGTTCCCTAAGGCTTTAACCTCATCCTCTAGTCAGGATATGCTTTGCTTCTTTTATCTTATGTTCTGTCTTTTGCTTGGGTGCAGTCACAATAACACATACCATAGCAAGTATAATGCTTGCTTGTTTTTTTCATGTTTTAAAGTCATAATTTAATTTGATGTTGAAATTGTAAGATTTGTTTATATAATTGTATTTTTAATATATCACAAAAACATGTGAATTAATTTGAAATGAATTCAATGAGTAAAAGATTAACAAAAAACATTCATTAAACACTATAATGTTTATTTTAAGTAGTACAAGGACTTGTAAATGGATGTGAATTTTTTTGAAAATGACATTTTTTGCCAATTTTTTAACATAAACCTTAATAAAATAGTATGAATTTTTTTTACAAATATCAAAAACTTTTTTGAAGACTTTCTCAAGAATATTTCAAGAATATTCTAAGAATATTTCCCACAAAGTAGTCATAAAAGTAGTGAAAAAGTAGGTGGGTGTGGCTCATGTTATCCCGTTTGCACCCACTTGCTTTACAAGTTAACAACTAACTTTTCAATTTTTTCTATAAACCCTAGAAGTACAAGCTTTTAAAAACCAATGGCAAGTCTAAGTTCATATTTCTTTAGTTGGCAAATGCAACCAAAAATGTTTGGAGGCTCTCACAACATAACCACCTAAAGTAAGATGTTGTAAATGTTTGAATTGCCTTGTGTATTAAGGAAAGGCTTTGAGTTTTGTGAATGCCTCCATAATTATACTTAGCAATGAAATTATAACCAACCACCACACAAAAGCATGAGGATTATCAAGTCTTAACCTAAACAACTACTCATTGTCATGAAACAAAAAATGGTTATATGTCGAATCAAGTATCTACAATGAACTTAACACCACATATGGAAAGGTTAAGACAGTTCTCTTATTCATGTAACAAAAAGATGACAAACAAGGAGAGAGTGCATTCCTAGTAGGGAACACCCATTTTGTTGAGATATCTACCAAAACCCAACTTGGTTATTTCCACAAAGCTTTATTTAAATCATGAAAGTTTCACTCCAAGATCCACTTGTAATACCTAATACAAAATTTCATAATTCTTTTGTAGCTTTCCCCAAGGATGCAATGAGCCTTGCAAATGTTTTGACAAAGGTTATATCATAATCACAAAAAAAAACTACAAACCATTGAACAATTTGCAATTCTATTCCTTGAATTCCATCAGATTATCCAAATCATATTGTTCACATATTCAAATCAATACATCCAATTACAAATCTACAACAAATCCACTCCTACTTGGTTGGTTATGTATAGAGAATTCAAAAAAAAATTTGAAATTGATTCAAGCATAAATAGGTAAGAATGATTATACCCATCCCCCCTTTCCTTTCCCACCCAAGTGTCAACAAGACAATCAACTTGTAGTATTAATGGTTTCCTTTCCTTTATCCCTCTAAAAAGATTGTATCCTTTTGCACTACATTTACAACAAACATTTGCAACTAGCCAATAAAGCATTATAACACATACTTGGTTAGTAAGTACTAAACCTCGAATCCCTAACTTTTATATAAAAAGAGGTCATGCACAGAACAATTGTTCCCCATAAAGGAAATTAGATTTCATAATAAATTTACTCATAAACACCTACCTATTGTGCGTTGTGGATCATTAAATCCACATCCAATTTTCCATTGAGATTTTTTTCAACCCTTGTTAAAACCTTACCAAAAGCATCAACCTAATGTCCCTTGAACCAAATGCAAACTATGCTTAAAAACTTTGTCCCTTAAAAATTTGTAAAATTACCAAAGGATTCTCCCTATTGAATATGCTCCATATGGAACTTTTAAAATCATGACACAAAAGATAAACCAAGCAAGTATTCCCCATAACCATATGATGAGAAAAAAAAAAAAAAAAGGCTAGCTGAAAAATCACTCAACTACAAACATCACAACACAAAAATTCCAAAGAGTTATTTATACCACTGGAAAGCTCTTGAAACTTAAATGTCTAAAATGAGCTTGCATGACCCATTTGAATACTTTAAAAACAAGTTATGGCCTAAAGAAGGGTTAGACGTCAAAGTGCCAATTTGACTCCTGACCACTAAAAGTCAGTAATCACCCTGAAATATGTGTGCGCAAGTGGCGTGTCATATATCATTGGAAAGCTCTCAATGACAACTACAACTTTGCTTCAAACATCACCTCAATCAAAGTTTACACAAAAAATTATGGCCCTCCAAAGTGTCGAGAATCCCAATTTTGGGAGTTTCAGGACTCCCAACTTGGGAGTCCCGAGACAAAATGACATTTGGATGCAGCCCCCATGGCTAATCATAGAGGATACTATAAGGGGGAAGGTGGTGGCTGCCCCCAAATTCGAGCCGTGGTGAGTCTTGTGAGTTTGTGTATGCTTGTGGTTCATCTATTCACCAAAAGTGCTCCAACCACACATTAACTAACTTATTGCTTGGTTCGTGCAAGTTTGTGTGAATAATTGACCCGCTTGTCATTTGTCTTAGTCCCCATTCTGGAGTTTTAACATGCCCCTTTATCCCCAAAGTGTTGCAAACTAAAGAGCATATTCCAATTCCTACTTCTTCCGATGTTTTCACTTTTAGACTCGCATTTTAATCTTTTTCAAGGAGTGTGGGGGTGCATCATTTTGCTTATGTCAAAGTTGTCTACCAAGCACAGACACCTCCCACTTAGTCCTTTGGAAATAATCACTATATATATGAAGTATTTCAACATCAAAACAAGGATATAAAACCTTTTTCCAAGCACAATTTACTTATCTCAAAGTCTGTAAAACACATACAACCCCCACATAGTCCTTTGGAAGCAGTTGTTAGATTTAGGAAAGTACTTCAACATTAAAATAAGGATACAAAGCCCTTTTCTAAACACATTTTACTTATCTCAAAGTTTGCCAACCACATACACTTCACATTTAGTCCTTTGGAAGTGGTCAATAATGCTATGAAGGTTATTTCAATACTAAAGTAAGGACTTCAGACCCTTTCCAACCACATTTTGCTTATGTGAAGGTCTGCTAAGCACCTACACCTCCCATTTAACCACTTGGAAACAATCATTAAATTTATGATAGTAAATAAAAAGGTGGAATCAATGATTCCAAACCTATTCTAAGCACATTTTCCTAATGTTAAGGTTTGCTAAACAATTTCCTCATTCAACATGACTTTATCATCACATTTCCATCTTTTAGATATCCTTAAGAATAGGAATTATGCTAATTAACTCTTACAACACCAAAAATTTCATTGGATTTAGCAAATACTTTCATTCAAGTCACTTGCACCTAAATTGAATAATTCAATTAAATCACTAATTATCTCCCTTTGAAGTACTTCTAATGTAGAGGGTTTTGAACTTACCTCATACCAAGTTCACAAACTTGGTTGAAAAACAAAAACACAAAATCAACTCATTGACTTCTACATTCACTTTGAAAGAAATAGGATCAACATTTTTTTATTAAATTGTAATAATGTAGAGCAAATTGAAACACAACTACAACATAAAATAGATAGGGCATGAAAATGAATCAACAACTACTTTGGATACTTGGAGGTAGTGTATTAGATGCACTTGAAACTATTTCACAGAGGTCTTCAACCTTGTGACATCCTTTTGGTTTGGGAAGATGGTGGTTTCTATTTTCCACCACTTCATCACCAACTCCACAACATGTTGTTGAAAATTGAAGTTCAATTAATTAGGTTTTCATTAGTTACTCGAGTAGGAAAATAGTTAGGTTACTTTCACAAGGTTGAATAACTTTTTTAATTTAAATTAATTTGGTTATTTAGATTAGTTTGGTTATTTTTGGTTTTGTCTTAGTTAAATACCTTGGTGTTAATGGTTTGGTTTTTTTTTCTTCATTGCACAAGTTTGTATCTTTGATGTGACAAGAACTTTGAAGAGTTTTTGATGTTATGTTTCATGTTGTGAACATCATGTTTTAGTTTCCTTTCCATAAATATTTATGTTTGCACTTGATTAAATTTCCTATTTGTTAACATGGTATCAAAGTTTAAATTGTTCGATGAGAAAATTGAAATAGATGTAAAATTAGAAAGTCTTTAGAATTAAAGCTTGAGAGTCTTTAGTAACATCATAGGAATTTGTCAAGTGTAGGAAAGAAAAGAAGAAAAGAAAGAGTGTGAAGAAAAATAAATAAATAAATAAATTTGGTATGTAATTATGTACTTAATACCATACAAAATATTATACAAGATACGTACATATATTTTAAACTTATGTATAATATAGAACTTCATATAATACTCAAAACATACGTATATATGCAAGGTTCGTTTTGTTCAACCCTAACCCTAACCTTAATCCTAGAAACCTAAAGAAGGAAAACCTTAACTTTAACCTTAGAAACCCAAGGAAGGAAAAGAAAATCATTTCCTGAAACAAATTGTTTGTGAAACCTTAAGAAGACATTGAGTGTTGTCTTGAGAGATGGCGATTGGTCTTTCTCAAATTACAATCGAAAAACTAAACAAGAATAATTTCCAAGTGTGAAAATTTAAGATTATGAATTTTTTTATGGAGAAAAACAATTGAGAGTTCATAAACAGTGAAAAGAAAGAACCTCCTCTCCTAAAAAACCCCACATAATAACAAAATCAAGCTAACAAAACTTGGCATGAGAAAACTAAGAAAATTTTGTATTGGCATTCTATGAATGTGTCCATGTTAACTAGAATGTTTTGTGAATTGGTACATTAATCAGTAATAATTGAACCAGTGACACCTATTGAACTTGTGACACTTGTTAAACTGATAATGATAATATAACCGATAGTAACTGAATTAATGACACATGTTGAACTAGTGACACTCGTTGAACAAGTAGTTTGCAAAACTTGTAGTCAACATAACAAGTAGTTGGTAGAATAAGTGGTTAGGAAAAATGTAGTAGATTTTGAAAATTTTGATTGTTTATAACAATTTTACTAACTAGTTTTTACTAATTGATTAGAACAAGGAGTTTTATCAACAAGTTACTATTTAAATGATTTACACGAGGCATTTCAAAGTTCAAACTTAGAGTATAAAAGAAGGATGGTAGAACATGAAAAACATTAAATCTCTACTTTCCATACTTACTTTTTAAAATCTCTAATGTATAAACTTTGATTTCGTAATGAAATTTTTTATTTTCATTACAAGTTGGAGTACCTATTAGCATTGAATAACTTGAACCTGTTCAGAATTTTGAAAAAGAAATTTGCATCAAGTAGGAAACTTTTTTATGTTAATTTGGTTTTGTGTTCATTACACCAAAATGTGTCTTAGTTATTTTGGTTTTCATTAGATTAAATGAATTTGGACATTTTTACCATGGTGAAACTAATCAACCCCTTAGTGAACAGGGACTAGTTGTTACAAATAATGAATTGGTCCACTAGTACCTAATGAAATATAAAATTATCAAGCCATTTCACTTTTTAGTTAATTAACTAAGCAGCATGGAAATCAATTAAATTTAAATTATTTAATATTCAATGTAGTATTTAATATTATTGTTAATTTCATGATTTTTAGATTATTAACACATGTCACTACCTATGTTAGATAAAAAACCTAACCTAAGTGCATAAGCCATTTAATCAACCTAAGTACGCACATACTCTAGGGAATTACATAAGAGAATATTTAATCAACTTTCCACTATTGATCACAAACACACCATTTGTCAAGTTTGATCCTTTAACTTCTAATATATAAAGAAACACCCCTACCATTAAGCCACCACACTTGTTGTAATAAAATGTTACATTACAATTTATTTATCAAATACTTGACTTTTAAACATTACAAAAATATAAACTTTGAAAATTCATATTTTATTAAGATTTTGTCCAAATGAAATGATTAAATTTTAATTAATTTTTTTTCTCAATAATGTACATAATTACATTTATTTCCTTTTAAAAGTGTAAAATCATTTGAATAATTTTGTAAAATATCACTATTCAATAACATTTCAATGACCATTCTTTATAAAAAAAAGTTTAATAATAATAGATAAGATTTTTCCTAATATAATAATACTACCAATGTTAAACTACTTTTAATTATTCTAGGGCTATTTTTCATTGTTTTTAATTATTTCACCCTACATTATTTATGGTTATTTATGGTTATTTATGGTTATTCTCTTTTTTTTACTATTTTTAATTATTTCACCTTAAGTTATTTATGGTTATTCTTTTTTTTTACTATTTTTAATCATTTCACCTTAAATTATTTTTGGTTATTTTAAGTTACTTTTGGTTATTTTAAGCTATTTTAGGCTATTATAAGTTATTTTTGGCTTTTCTAAGCTATTTCGACTTAGGTTATTTTCGGTTATGGGAAGTTATTATTGGTCATTTTTTACTATTGAAGGTTATTTGACCTTATGCTATTATTGACTAGTCTAGGTTATATTACCATAGGTTATTGGTGGCTATTAGTGGCCATTCTATGAATGGTTATTTTATTAATAGCTATTGGTGGCTATTAATGGTTATTTTATTAATGGCTATTGGTGGTTATTCTATTAATGGCTATTATTGGTTATTCTATTGGTGGTTATTAATGGTTATTGGTGGCTATTTTATTAATGACTATTAGTGGCTATTCTATTTGTGGTTATTATTGGCTATTTTATTGTAGGCCATTGGTGGTTATTTTATTCGTGGCTATTAATGGTTAATCTATTAGTGACTACGATATTGATGGTTATTGGTGGCTATTATATTATAAGTTATTGTTGAATATTTTAAGTTATATTATCATAAGCTATTGGTATTTATTTTATTTTAGGCTATTTTAGATTATTCTTCATAAACTATTATTGGTTATCCTAAGGTTATTTTACTTTAGGTCATTATATTTTATTTTAGATTATTTTGAATTGTTACATTTAGGCTAAAATAATTTATAATGACTTAAAGTATAACTTGAAATAACATATATGAATTTAAAATAAAATAACTTAAGGTATAGCCCAAGGTTAGTTGAATGATTTAATTTTAAATATTTAAAAGTAAAAAACCTATAATAAGTTAACTATGATACCTTCAAGTAAAATAACATATAATAGTTTAGGGTATGACATGCTGGAATAGGAATTATTCAATCATTTAATGCAAGTATAATAACATGAGTGGAAATGGTTATTAAGCCCAACATAAATGTTATCAAAAGGGGAATACTAAATGGATCTATAAGAAAATTAAGTAGCAGATCAAATGGAGTCTTAGCAAGAAGGAATTTGAGTCGAAGTTCGACGCTACCAACAGTTACTACTGCAATTGTTGGCATACCTTAAATGTTGTTTACTAGATGATAACAGCTATTCATGGGAACAAGATTGTAGACCGACCACTCATGAACTCAATGGCTATTGGAGGGTGCAAAAATGCAAATGATGTGCATGCAAAAGGCAAATATCGAGAACCAATTATTATAATCATACCAATTCTTGCTCACAGAGATGGCAATTATGTTAGGCCAAATAGGGTAGCTTTTAAGTATCTTGATTTCAAAAAAGATGTTGATCTAGATGTTCATGTCAAAGTGTGTAATTATGCAATGAAAGCAAATGCAAAGACTTCTGAAGAATATATCATTAATGCGTTTAGCTATACTCTAAGAGATATGACATCGGATTGGTGCCATAATTAGATGTTAGAATTTCCTAATTGTATTTTTTTGGAGCTTACTCAAGCATTTTGCAAATGTCATCGAAAGATTTAGAATGATGAGGCAATATACATGGAATTAAAGAACATGAAGCAGGAGGAGATTAAAAAGGTGGAGGTTTACTTTGAATAGATTCAAAACTAGCTCATGATTTACAAGTACCAACCACAAACATTTTTCTAACTATTGTGTTTAGAGTGGGTTTGTAATCATACCTCAAAATTGCGATTGCAAGAATGAAGCAATCCACATTGCATTAGCATAAGGAGGTGGTATTGTTGTGTGAAGAAGGTACGACTATTATAGGAGCAAGGAGTGCACTATCAATACCATAGAGTATTAAATAGGTAATACCAAAAAAAACAAAAAGTAACATAGGGAAGATTGACAAACATTGCACAAATTATGGGATGACAAATCACAATGTGGAGACATGCAGAAAGAAGAAAGAGCAGACCATGATGGCAACTACAGAGGCGACACAACCAAGTCAAAAAAACATAGAAAACATCTTCATATACATGTCACACCTATGGTTTCAATGGCCATAAAATGACAGATTGTCCAAAATTTGTTGAGATGCAGAAAATGTTTCATGGGAATTCTATGACAATAGCAAAAGTTCAATTTGTTGCTAAAACACAAATAGTCATTGCGGATGTGAATGTGGTGGATATTAATGTTACCATAACAAGTAAAGTGACTGAATAACAAGTGTTCAAGGATAAAGAGCCAAGAAAAGCAAAGAGTGTTATTGACTAGGAGAAAGAAGAATGGTTGAATTAGTCTATGGTGGAGACAATTCAATAGATTCAAAAAACACAAACCCAGATCAAAGGGCCATCCACATCCATTGAGGGATGGAACACAACCTAACTAGGTATGCCAAATACTACTCCTGTGGATGCATAGAAATTTTGGGAAGTAGTGAACTCACAAGGGAAACTGATCATAGTAGAAGAGATTTTTCTAGACATTAGTTAGTAGATGTTAGAAACAAGTTATATTTTGAACTTAAGATAGTTGCTTAAAATAGCTCCTGAGCTAAAAACATATCTTTGGAAAAAGTTGAAACTAAAGAAAATTTAGGATGTAAGTAAAATAACCATAGAGAAACAAGTTGGTTATTCAATACCAAAGTAGGGATAGCTATTGTAGTAATAGATTATCATATGGTAGTTATCCAAGTACAAATAAAAAAGAACACAATAAAAGATGTGTTACTAGATGGAGGTTTTGAAGTTAATATTATCATAGAACAATTGAGATTGTGAAGCCTAAACCTACACCATATAACACTAGAAGAAAAACATGTATTTTCGACTGCTCTTTGTGACTAAATTTTAGTCGCAAGAGACATTTTGCAACTGAAATCCTTTTGGTCGCCTAAGACAAGTCGCATGTGATAAACTAGTCGCAAATGAAAAAGAGTATTGTATGAAAGAAAAAGTCAACAAATACATTTCATCCTTTGACTCCATTGTATATGTATTGTCACATGTGACTAATATGCAACTATTTTGGTCACAATTGAAGGCAAATCCTGTGTTGCCACGTGTTTTAATACATGATTATTATTATTACTATTGTTATTATTATTTTGAAATAATCTAAGACGTTCAATTCAAAGACTTGGATGATCTTATATTATGACACATGGCCCAATGTAAATATGCCACGTGACATTTAAAATTTAATTTAATAAAAATATTAATACTAAGTTGGTAGGTACATAAATAGGTGCCTATAATCCTTATCTACCTACCTACCTACCTACCTACTTAGGTAAATAAATAAATAGGTAGGTTTTACCTTCTTAGGCTAAATACCTACTCATATAGGTAGGTACTTAAGTAGGTAGGTACATAGGCTAACCTAAATGGGGAGGTCAAACTAGGTACTTACCTAGCTAAATAGATAAGTAGGTTGGGGAGGTATGTACTTTAGAATTGTGCATGATTTGTTTTTCTGTTTTGGGTTGAGTTTTTTTATTAGCTCATCCCATGTGCACAAACTTCTTAATGTGAAATTACATAAGCACACCCTTTTGTTTATATAGTGTTCAAAATAGGAATGGAAAACAAACAATATGGGATAAGTTTTGAAGTTACAACTTCCTTATAAACTAAATTGTAATTCCAAAACTTTCTTCATCCCTTACTTTTAGGGTTTTAGATTTTTAAACAATTCAAGTACTAGATA
>Ga0209611_10009193_pt1 | contig 15060 bp, 17 predicted proteins | sample S1TSphgellanicum_3_FD_187693 | JGI IMG/M metagenome (GOLD analysis project Ga0209611, IMG submission 187693) | Host-associated microbial communities from peat moss isolated from Minnesota, USA - S1T2_Fc - Sphagnum magellanicum MG (SPAdes) (version 2) | ecosystem: Host-associated > Plants > Peat... | reverse complement strand
CTGGCCTTGTGATGGTCATGTAAATCAAACTCCCCACTATGCGTCTGTACATAGTGGTATCCTCCACGAGGTCTCCTTCATCTGCACTTAACTTCACATTTTGTTCCAATGGAATTGAAATGGGTTTACAACCCGTCATCCCATATTCGGACAATTTGTTCAAGGCATATTGCCTTTGTAGTAACCATATCTCTTTAGGGGACTGGATTACCTCAATGCCGAGGAAATAACGCAACTCTCCCAAATCCTTCATCTCAAACTTTTGCTTCAAAAGCTTCTTCAAATAAGAAATGTCGACATCACTATCTCCTGTGATAGTCAAGTCATCAACATAGATAAATGACTATGACTACAATCCCATGATCTGTCTTTTTCACATATAATGAAAAATCTACATTGGATGTTTAAAATCCACTTGTGACAAGATACTCACCTATTTTATCTGACCAAGCTCTAGGTGCTTGCTTCAAGCCGTACAAAACTTTCTTCAACCTACAAACCAAATTAGGATGTGTTTGGTTCACATAACCTGGTGGTTGCTCCATGTACACTTCCTATAAATCTCCATGAAGAAAAACATTCTTTACATCCATTTGATGTAAAGACCATCCTTTTGCTACTGCCATAGCAATGACTATTTTTACAGTTGTCATTTTGGTAACTGGACTATAGGTCTCCTCATGGTCTATGCCATACGTTTGGGCATAACCTTTCGCAACCAATCTTGCTTTGTATCTACTCACAGATCCATTTGCATTATGTTTGACTTTGTACACCCATTTGCACCCAATTACTTTCTTGTCCTCTAGTAAAGCTACCAATTCCCAATAGCATTTGCATCCAAAGCCGCCATTTCTTCATCCATGGCATTGTCCCACTTAAAGTTTCTAACCACTTGTTCAAAACAAGTGGGTTCAACCTCTTGTATAACTCTCACCATGTATGCGTAATGATGACCTACAAAGCCATCATATGTGAGTCTTTGTACAAGGTACTTGATTTGTGTGGATCTTTATACTCCACTGTTGTTGTTAGGTGTTTTAAAAACTTTCTTGACCATCCGAGCTCCAGGAGTAATAACTGAAGTGATTCTTGATTCTTCACCTTCACTCTTCTCTGACTCACTTGATTCACCATCTACATGAGAATTTCTAAATGATGTTTGAGAACTACCATGTACAATGTTTGAAAATCTTAATCTTCCTTTCCATGGAGTGTTACTAGACCCACTAATTGAAGACTCTTGTGGTCCACTAATTAATTGTGATTCTTGTTCCACATTCGATGAAACATCACCATTTCTAATTTCTCCATCTTCTGCTACCTTCAGTGGTGAGTACCAACTAGCCATTTCATCAAACACAACATCTCTACTCACTTGCAACTTCCGAGTGGAAGGATTGAAACATCTATATCCCTTTTTGTTTTGAGGAATATCCAATGAAAATACATTTCTCAGCTTTTGGGTTTAGTTTTGATTTCTTCTCCTCAGGAACATGCACGTATGCAATGCAACCAAACACTCTAAGGTGTGAAACATCGAGTTTCTTGCCTGTGAATTTTTTTTCAAGTGTCATGCCATGAACTGCCACTGTGGGTGTTCGATTCATGATGTAAACTGGGACCTCAACAAATAGGAAATCTACTCAAGTGCAAACATAAACCTTTATTGAAAAGAAACTACAACATGATGTTCATAACACGAAACACAACATCAAGAACTTTCTAAGGTTCTTATCACATGAAATACACAAACTTGTGTAATGAAGAAAATAGAGCCAAACCATCAACACCAAGGTATTTAACTAGAAGACCAAACCGCAAATAACCAAATTAAAGTAAATAACGAAAGTAATTTAACCTTGTGAAAGTAACCTAGTTACTTTTTTACTCCAGTAACTAATGAAACCTAACTAGTTGAGCTTGAATTCTCAATAGGGACTAACATGCAAATGAAATTTTGTCCCGGGATTCCCAAGTGGGTCCCAAAATTCTCAAAGTTGGGACTCCCGCGACTTTGGGGGCCCATAACTTTGTTTGCAAACCTCCGATTAAAATGAGATCTGAGGAAAAGTTTTAGCCCTTATTGAGAGTTTTCCAACGATATGTGGCATGCCACCTTCATGCAAGGAAATCGAGCAGATTCCCGACTTTTAGTGGTCGGGAGTCAAATTGTCAATTTGATTTCCGGCCCTTCTTTTGGCCATAACTTGTGTTTCAAGTGTTTGAATGGGGTCATAAGAGCCCATTTCAGACATCTACATTCCAAGAGCTTTCCAATAATATAAGGAACTTCTCAATCCAATGAGTTTTGACCCGTGCAATTGCCCTCTGAAATTTCAGGAGTCCATTAGGATTCTAACTCCCAAAATGAAAGTTCACTTGGGAGTGTGAGGGTTCATTCCCTCACACTCTTTTGCACTCCCAAGAGCATGAAATGTAAAATTATAGTTTCTTGTCTAGTTATAAGTACCGACTCACCTCTTATGGACATTTTGATGCCTTAATTTGCAACTTTTTGTTGAACCATATAACGAATCAAAGGTTCAAATGCTAAACTTTTTGTTCAAACTTTGCATTTTCATGATCCTTTCAATAGTAATGAAATGAAGTAGATATGTACCTTGGTACCCTTTCCTCCCTTTCTGACCTATTGAGTTTCTATTTTTCTACATGAATCAAAGCATCAAAGTCATGTCTCCTTTTGTTCATGTAATAAAACTTGATTTAATTATCTTCTAAGACTTCTAGTTATAATTCTATTTTCCATTTCTCTACATTTTAATTCAAGTTTGAACAAACTTATGCATTGGAACAAAATCCTCACAATTAGCTACTCTATTTAGATCTATTTCCTAAACAAAAACTTAGGATCAAGATTTGAAAAAAAATGCAAAAAATCAAACTAAAGTTCACTATCTATCTAGAGAAACAAAAATTTAGCAACAAGACATAAATAATATTTTGAAATTCACTCTAAATTCAAGCCCTAGGATGCTTGCTAAATGGTAACTACAAAATCTTTAATCTTATATTTTGATTTAAATCTGGACTGAAATGTCATGAAACTAATATTAACAAAATCTGTTCATTTAGATCTACTTAGTTTTAATTCCAGAATAAAAGTCTAGTAATGAAATTATGATCACAAAACATCAAAACAAAAAATTTAGCTAAGAAAGTAAGCTTTTCCAAAAATCAAAGTGCTTTCTCTCATACTCCATTAAAATTCAGTGTTCTACAATGATCATCTCCTTTTTTCCAAAGATATTATAAAAGAAAACAATCCTATGTTCTATTCAAATTCAAATGGTGACAAAAACTATGTGATCTAGCTAGTGATTTCTAAAACAGTAACTAAGTAAATAGAAATGCACTAACTAAATATTACTGCAAATAACTACTCCTTTAGCAATTACATTAAAAGAAATCTTGTAATATGTAACCATATAATTTGCAACTACATGCGACACCTTGCAACTACCTATTGTTTACAATTTTGTTTTATCATTTTTACAACTAGTCATTATCTTTTCAACTTTATGACTATTTTTGTGACTATGGTGCGACTATTAAATTACACATCTTTCCATATTAATTAGCTTATTAGATTTTTCATCCAAGAATAGGCTTTTATATTCATTTAGTTGCAAAATTAATTACAAATTAGTTATTTATTATGGTGTCTTTATACATTTATTAAGTACGTTAAGGTTTTGTGGATTACATTAAGACTATATTATATAGATTTTATTAAATTTATTTAACATATTAAAGTGCATTCAAATTATATTCAAGGTATATTAAACATATTTGACTTGTATTCATGGTATGTTAAAATATTTAGTTTGTGTTTAGAGTATATTAACATATATTTGACCATATTATGGGCATATTGGATTGAAAAAAAATCATTTTGATTTCATATGGTTCATTTAAAAATATGTCATCATTATTAAAATATAAATAAATTATAGTAACAAGGTCAAATTAATATGATATAATCATTGTAGTAAACAAACATTAATTATCAGGCAAGATTATTTTCAAATAATTCATTAACTGGTATAAAGTATGAACTAAATGTTTTTTAATAATTTAATTATATTTAAACTAATACCAAATAATTAAATAATCAATTATTATTTACTAGTTAGTTCATAAACTTTTTGTTGATTAATTAAATATTAAATAGTAAACTGATATAATAATTCATCATTATTCATGAATTATTCATCTTAATTAATTAATTGATTATGAATTATGAAACAATAGTTAGTTAATAAGAAATTACTTTGTTTTAATCAACAAGTCAATAAGTTTATAAATGAATAATCTATATATAATGTTTATCAATCAATGATTTGTCAATAATTTATTAAAATACTACTAAATAATTAGTTATTATGAAATAAATAATTATTATCTGATTATTTCTTATTTAATTAATTCTGAAATATACGATTAGTTCTAAAATATCTCAATAATCTGATTTAGGTAGTTAATCAAGAGTTATGGTTAATAGTTAATGACTATTAGTTAGTAAATATTTAGTTAGCCCAGTGAATAATAAATAATCAATTCTTCACAAATTAAATTGTCTACTTATTATCAATGATTAGTTAAAACTGATTTAACTTTTACTTAATAAATAAATAAAATTCATAATATATTATTTTTATCTAATATTTAATCTTTCAATTAATTAATATTTATTAATATAAAGTAGTAATTTTTATTATTTTATCAACATTGATTGAATTATGTGATAGTTAAAATTTTATTAATAAAATAAATATGGTTAATAGCTAATTAATATTAATAAATTAATATTAATGGTTTATTAAAACTGATTTAATATTTACTAATTAAGTTGATAAGTTAGAAATTTAATAATTTATAGTTATTATATAGGAATTACCAATTAGTTATGAAATTATTTTAAAAATAATCAATTAATACCTAATTATATTTTACTTAATTAGTTGATCATTAGCAATTTAAAAGGTTTATTTTCAGAGGTAAAGATAGTATATTTATTTAAATAATTGAATAAAAAAATTATTACTATTTTAGAAGTAATTGCCAAATGATTAGATATATTAAAATCTTAAATAATTAATTTTTGACTTGATTAATTAATTAGATTATTATATAGTTATTTCTTGAAATAATTTATTATTAGTTGTGAATTATTAGTATGAACCAATTGATTAGTTATTGGAAACAATGAAAGAATAATGACCAATGTTATTTCTAAAAAACTTTAAATATTTTTTTTTAAATGTAATAAATAGTTTTGTAAGGGGGTGGATGAATAGGTAATTAATTAGCTAATTAATTAGTTAATCAATTTTTTTTTTTTAACATGTTTAATTATATAATTTATAAAACTAATAACAACTATAAAACTTGTGGATGAATCATTTTTAGTTACAATTGAATTTATGAGTAAGGTGCAACTAAAAGGCTTAACCCATATGTTTTGTCTTTTAATGTCAATTTACAAAATATATAAAAAGTTGTTTTTTCTTTGGATTTCACATTAAATATCATGTGCCATTTGGGATGAACTCAAAAAAGTTTAACCTTAAAGGCAAAACATAAAATAAAATAAAAATATTTACATGGTTACTTTTCAACTCAATTATTTTTTTACCTTTCTACCTTCCTACCTATTTATTTAATTTCCTATTTAGGTAGCTAGGTGGGTAAGTAAGTAAGTAGCTTGGGTAGGTATGTATCTTAGGTAAGTAGGTATTTTTTTATGCACATAGTTTTACCTACCTACCCACTTATGCAAATAATTATTTATTTTAATAAAATTTCCCAAAATTCAATCAATATGCCATGTGGCAACTTTTGATTATGCCATGTGTCACAATATATATTTTAAATTGAATAATCATAATGCATGGGTGAGATCAAAATTTCAATAAAATTTTAATTTTCATAAAAAATGATTCTAGGTGTCACATGTCAAATTTTCCTTTATCCAAATGTCATCATGTAAATAATTGAAATTGGACCATGTTGATTTTTTCTCATTATATATTATATAATATCATATACTAAAAATTTCAAGTTTTGCCACATGTCTAAATTTGATTAAAGTATGTGCTAAAATCTATTAATATTTCAATAATAATAATAAATTGCCCAAAAAATGGCAATTAGTGATAGGGTTATTTACTAGTTACAAAAGAATGGTTAGTAATTACAAATGTTATACATTAGTTAAAAGATAGAAGTGTATATGTTGATTATATACTTCATCCATGGGAAATGTATTAACATCACATTAAGTCATCATTTGTGATTAAAGGTTCAATGCGATTTCATTTAAGGGGTTTTTTAGTTGCAAAGTTTATTGTAATTGTTTTTTACTCACAAATTATAATCGCAAATTGACATTTTTCTACTAGTGTTATGGTAAGGTTCACTTGTAAGGTTTAGGGATTTTGTTGATTAATATTATTACAATTTGCAAACATGTGAAAGTATTCCAATGGTTTCCACAAGTTGAAGACTCATATTACAAGGTTATTTCTTCAGCAATTCAAAGCATGGGGTGAACTCCATTGTTCCAATCCATTGAGATCCAAAACCTTGCAAAGTCACCTTTTTTGAATGTGGACTTGGTGTGGAAATATGGGTTTAGGCATGGAGGCCAAAACAAGGTGGTAATTGAAACTGCATACATCCCCCCATGCTCATGTCTCTAAGTTTTTGCAAGGTGAATGAGGGGATATGCAAACTTCAGTTGAGTGGAACATATCCAAAAATTTGTCCCCACAAAAAAATGTAAAAACATCCAACGACAAAAAATCACTTCAGACATACTTGGTATGGTTTCAAACCTATAAACCTTTTTCCATTGGTCATTTTTGCAAGTTTTAAGGTTAGTTGTTCTTGTGTCTTTTGATTTGATTAATGGAAATTATGTTTTGTAAGTATGAATGTGGTTATGGGCCAAGGACCACCAAAAAGACCCCAATCACATAAGGTCAATCAAACACATTTGTTTGACCCACGTTTCCATCAAGAGGCTTCATACATGGCCAAATGTGGTGGAAATCATTTTTAACCATCGGATTCACATTCAAGCCAATGGAGATCCTTTTCATGGTGCATGTGACCTAAGGTCCACATCATGGATGTCAAAGTATGCTCCACACATGTCCCACAAGTTGAAGGAGTTTATATGGACCCAATTAGGGTTATATGGTACACCATGAAACAAATTTATGACAAGCACAAGGAAATTTGGTGGGCACAAGCAAATGTGGATGAATGAACGACTTGAGATGATTTCCTACAATTCCAAGATATCACTTATTTGGACTGGAAGCACAAGAGGGGCACTTGGCATGTACACAAAAACTTGACATTTTCCATTCAATCATTGATGACATTTGATTTTCATCACACATGGGTGCAAGTCATTTGGGTCATCATGAGTTGACAAACATGTGAAGATTTGGTGGAGTGGTTGGGTGCCCTACGGACAAAGCTCCTTTTGCATATGCCACATTGGAAACCATCATGTTTCATTATGGATGATGCCCCACAAGAACTTTGAACATTAGGGTAGGTTGTATATTATTTTTTAATTTTTTGTTACATTCTTTTATGTTTTTATATTATGTAAACATGAAGATTATGTAACACATTTGTTGTTCATGGTAACCACATTGATGTTGGATGTACCATGGAAAAATTGTGTGGAATCAAGATCCTATCCTAATTTTTCTTTGCACATGGCATGTGTTGAAAGCATGGCACTTGCATTCCATGGAAAAAATCAAAGATCCAAAGGTGAGGTGTGTAATATTTGATCGCTTCCACATGATGATGTTCATGTCCATCAACCCAAATGAGACCATCGAATCTTTCAAGACACATGGGAGGGAGATGGTGGTTGAAAGGTTTGATAACTTACAACTTGGTGTTGCTTGGACACAATACTTTTGGGGCTATTATTGCCAACTCAGTAAGTAATTTGCTCCCTTCCAAGTATGGCATGTTTTAAAACCTTTTTGCTATGGATGCATTACAAGTTACGTGTTGCTTTTCACACATGGCCAAATTACATCATGGGTTGTAAGTATGATGTGCATGCCTTAGGATTCATGGGATACCATGAAATGGGTATTACACATGCATTGAGTGGTAACTCTTAGCATGAACAATACCCCTCTAATAGCGTGTACCAAAATAATTTAGCCCAAGGTGTTTATTGAATACCTTCATGAGGGTATTGCTTTCTTTCTAGGTTTGAACTCTTAATTTTTGGGAGTAAATATAGGTTTTTTTGTGTGAATGCAAGACTAAATTAATTTTGTTGATAATTTTATCAAACATACATATAAAAATATGTGAGAATGTATTTTTAACCACTAACACAAGATGGTGCAAAAAGAAAATAAAATCCCTTAAATAAAAAAATATGGGTGACATTTGTTACAAAAATGTTACAGAAATGCCCAAGTCCAAAACAAAATCACCATAAAATGGGGAACATGTCATAATGGTAAATGTGTGGTTGCTTCAAAGATAAATTGTTATTGTAACATCTTGAAATCCAAAACAACTTCCTAATCAAAATGTGGATAAATTATGGGCTATTTGTGTAATTATTGAAGGGGGATGGGATCCCATTGGCCTTCTTATACCACGCTTATGCAACCATCATGGGTGTGCCAATGCGTGAATACCCCACGATTGACCAAAGTAACCTCCACAACATCGGCCATAAACACTTCCTTAATGGTGCCTTGAACCCTAAAACAAACAACACAATACAATAAATATTATATATGAAACTTAAAACTTGAAATTCAAATAAAATTGAGTATGGCATTGTTAGAACTTATCAACCATGAATCATTTTTTATTCATGGTATTTATAAGAAGGCCGATCTCCCTTTACCACATCATATTATTAATTGCAGACTTTTAGTTGCATTCCATCCAAACACCTTTGCATGTTTCTACATACTCGGTTTTAGTCGTTCAAATCAAAATTATAAGGTCCTCATCACCTTCCACCTTAGCCTCACGTTGAAAGAGATGGACCCCACACCCCATGTAGTCATGCTAAGAAGCTAAAAAATGTGGCTAGAAATTAGCTTAACAAGTGCAAACTTAGGAACCTCAAATGTGTTTTGCAAAGCGACTTGGAGCCTATCCTAGTCTAGGTTTGTGTGCTTCCTAACCCTAACAATCGCCTTTTGTTCGTTGTGATGGAATTGAACTAAAGGGTTGTTCAAGACCCACGCATTCATGGCCACGTGATCTTGATGCCTCAAGTCGTCCTCTCGAATAGATGGGTGTCTAAACTTGCCAGGTTTCAAAATCACATTGTGCCACATTTGCAAATGTTGTACCAAATTATATTTGGTAGTGTCAGTCACATTACACCCATGAACTTTACAAGTAAACTTTGCACCATCCCTTGCCCAATGTACACCCTATAGGGTAATTGGGGAGGGGTAACCACATCTGAAATCGAAATAACAAAAAAAAAAAAAACCTGATTTGGGGAATTAACGTTTTGGGTGAAAGTTAGCCAATACATGATGAGGGTATTCCACAAAAAAATAAAAGATAAAAGATAAAAATAAAGGATGAGGGTATTGCATAAAAAAATCAAAGATAAAAATCAAGATAAGGGTTTTGCACAAAGAGATAAAAGATTAAAAACACAAGATGAAGGTATTGCATAAAGATCAAAGACCTTTGATATAAGATGAGAGTATTACAAAAACCTAATGTTCAAAATTGCACAAAATGAAACTAACCGTAAAGAAAACAATACAATTTACAAAACCTTAAAGTATTACCTAGAGATTTTGAGCAAAAAAATGCCCCACCCACTTTTTCACATGGAGAAAGAAGGTGGGGCAAAGATTTAAACCACAATTAATGAGGGTATTGTAATCACAAATTTGACAAAAAAACCCCACACATCCTCTCCACTTGAAAGGATGGGTGGGGCAATAAATTTTAATAAATGAAATTCAATATGTCTATTCCATCAATATGTGCGTGAGGTTCAACATCATCATTTACATTCTCTTGCTCCAACATTGGAGTATGAATTACATTTTCTTGTTATTTTATCATCAAAATAAAATTTTCCAAATCCACCACAATTCTATCAACATTTGTTGTAAGTGTTTCCCTAATGTCAACATTCGCTTATATTTGCTTTTCAACAATTTCACTTGGACCCAATGCAACCACATCTTCAACGTTCACTTGCATTTGTTGTCCCATCACGCATGCCTCCAAATCTCTTTCATTCATGACACCTCCCATGCCATCTGCAGATTTTGTTGAAGCTTATTAATTTGTTGCACCATTTTTCATTTTCTTTTGAGTTTCCATTTAACAAAAACATAAACAATATATAAATCAAAGTGGCATTGACCTTTACTTAGAGCATTGTTGTCATTGAGAGCATCAATGCAAGAGGGTAGACCACGGAGATGACATGCTTGTATGCATGGCCTCATACATGATGGTCGGTTACAGGCATGCCAATCATGCCTTTAGGGTTAATGTACATTCTTAGGTTATTGTACGCTATTAGGTGTTTTAGGGTTATGGTTTGTTTAGGATTTCAGCTTTGTTGACAACTGTATAAAAGCCCAAGCTCTTCCTTTCTCTTGTTAGTTTTTCTAAAATTCCTTTGTCAAGGAGAATTTCCTCCATAGTCAGAATGGATTTCTAGATGCTCATAATGGCTGTTGCATGGCCATCATTTACATACATTACGTTTTCTTTCCTTCTTTTCAATTTAATCCTAAAAAAATTGCTCTCGATTGCTTAATATTGAAAGTGACAAATTTTTCCTAGCTTTGAGTTTCTTGGGTTTCTTTTGTTTGTTGGTTTTTTGTGTTCTTGAATTGCTATTACTTCTTTGTCTTTTTTTACTCATATTTATAGCTATAACAGAAACAATAACAACCATAACTAGTAGCAGTGTAAACGAGGGAGAAAGGACATTGGAAATAAGCTACAAGTTGTGAAGTTATGAGTTCCGAAGTTTCAGAAGGAGGAAGGAGCCAATAGCTTCAAAGTTTGTTTTACTACTAGCTTTAGGTCTTGGGAGCACACACACAAGGTTTAATTATAGTACAAGATCTACACCAGGTGATGTAACCCCACATACACTTGCTTTCCTTGTACATGGGTTTTGAGGTTAGCATCTAGGCTATGCATTCTTGTGTGTTTTTGAGCTTGCAGTCATGTAGTGAGTAACCTTTGTAGTAGTTATGGAAGAAAAATAAGAAGAGAATAATAATAATAATAAATGAAGTAGATGAAAAAAAATTCTCTCTTCTCTTTTACAGGCCATCGTTAGAGAGCTCACATACACGTACCACTTTGCAGTGCCGTCGCCATTGATTATGTTTTGTTCCGTTTGTCATGCATTGTCGTTTCATTTGATGTGTGTTGTTGTTCCGTTCGATGTGTGTCGCCATTCCATTTGACATCCCACGTCCGATGTCTTTCCATTTGACATCCGTCCATAGATGTCCGCCCATCGATGTTTGTTCGTCGTCGTTCATCCCCATTAAAACACTGTATTTTTCAAACTGTATGTTGTGTTAAAACTTTGTAACTAGTGTTCTGTATTACTACAAAATTTTGGGGCATGGGACAACACCATGTCCTCGGATGATGAGAGCACTACTGTTCAGCCATAGCCAAGGTATCAGCTATGAAATAACACATAATCATTTGAACAATTTTCTTTGAATTCACAATCTTCATGACGGTACCATTAAGCGTTTATAGCGCCACCGTCATGTAGTATAATTCCTTCCAGGAATTCAGGTTTAGGTTACACTACATCAACGGTACATCAGAGTCCATTTGGAAGGGTTAATCAATGGGGTATGTTTGTTGCCACACTAACTTTCACACCATCATTGTATATTTCGCTGCAAGTTGTTACCTTTACACGCATATACACAATGTAGGTTAGTAGTTCCTCTGGGAGAATTGAGAAGTTCAGCGGAAGGCTAAGTACAATTTCTATGAAGGAGTTCAAGGCAACTTTCTCAATTATGGTTTGTGAATTAGAGCTCAAGTATGGCGCTAATTACACCGAAACGTTCACATTATGAGGCATTGGATGTCTATGAGTAACATTCTCCCAAGATTTTGGGCGTCGCCCAAATCCCTAATCCAGCTTATGCCACAAGCATTCCCACCGCCTCTCAAGCTGCACTACAAGCTGCCATTGCAGATCATGGGATTATGCCCAATAATCCAGATTCGATATGTACTCCCGTAAACTTTTCTCTTCAACAACTCATTGTTGCTACTACAAACATTCCTCCCACCATCGATGTACCAGATTTTGTTGATCCAATGGGGGAATTTTTTCGAGTTCTTGAGTTGGAATTTTCGGTCAAAAGTTCTAAAAAAATTCTACAATTCGCCACCTTCTCTTGGTAGAAGGATGAAACCTTCAAGATGTTGTACATGAGGTTTCTCAAGCTTAAAGAAGATACTCAGAGCATCACAAACTTGGAAGCTACCCATTGGTATTTTCGTTCGTTGGAAAGTATTTCGACATTCCATGCATAGGTTTTGCAACGGGTTTTTGTAGAATTTGGAGACTCATATACTTTATTGGATGTGTATAACATTTCTAAAAAGCTAGAACTGGCTCATGCACACTATGAGGCTCGTACTTTGAGGCCTCCATCACGTTCAAGGCCTTAGCTTCCACCAGCTACACCAACTAGATCATCACATTCTTTTTCAAGGGCTAAAGCGATGCACTTAACTGCACCCATCTTACCTTCTTGTAACTACTACGGTAATCCTGCCCACAAAGTTAGTGACTACAACATTCCTTCCAAGGATTTCTTTTGTGATTATTATGGGAAAAGGGATATCAGGAAGCTGTTTGTTTTTCCAAGTTCCTGGAACGGAAGCAACTTTGATTACCATGGCAAAATCTGTCAGCATCTTCCGCTGCCCCTTAACCCAAAGCCAAGGCACCTCAGCCTTCCACTTAGGCTTTCCCCATCAAGGGTAATTCCAATAAAAATGTTAAGAAGAAGGAACACAATGTTGATAAGAGGGAGGTGCTTCAAGCCCATGCTATTTAAGTTTAAACTTTGCAAAATGAACTCGAATCATTAAAAGCAAGTCTTCCCAACCAACTAGTCATGCTTAACCTATGCAGGGTTTAAGATCACACGAGGGACCTCCTAGGTCGTTCTTTGACTTCTCACACGATGCCATGGTTGGGGAGTATGTTTTTTCTAGTGCACACAATTATAGTTTCACACCAAAATTTGCCACTTCTTTTTGCCCTTCCTACTTTGTAGCATAAGGGTTAGTGTGGCACCCAAAGTTTCTGCCACTAGGCAGGTAATTTGGACTGATGGATTCACATTTGGTTCAAGTCCTATTACTAGGGCTAGGGGAGCTTGAGCAGTCATGCCACAATCTTTTCGTCTTCTCAACACGAAAGAAGAATGCACATTATTAATGAAGGGGGAGGAGACTATTACATCACAAGTTGCTAGGGCATCAAATTCTCATGTTTTAGGAGTACATGTACATAAGGATAACACACAATTTTCCATTGATCGGCTTATGGAGTGCCAACTTCAAATGTGTGAAGTGGCGTAAAAGCTTGTGAGTACACTGTTGTTTAGTTTTCAAAATTTGAAGCTAAACACCAGGGACATAATTGCAATACTAAAGGATACCCTAAACACTACATTAGGTTTTTTACCAATCCCTGATCCACATGCTACAAGGGTCCCATCCAACACCTTGGAAAGACATTTGATTGGCTCATGTGTTGTAGATGGTGTTCATAATCTGGTCATTAGTTCTAGCATGGCTGAACTAGTGGCTCTCCTACCTCTGATTTTACATTCACATATCAAAAGGGAGTTAAAAACACCCCACTTGTGGATTTGTTATTCAGCAAAGGCATTGTGGATAACCATTCTTTCCGTAAAATCTTTCACTCATTTCCGAAGCGGTGCTTAGTGAGAGAGCTTCCATCGCCACCGGAGTTGTCATTGGAGTTTAATTTGCCAAAAAGATGGGCATGCTTGATTCCAAACTACGGAAATCTATGTGGCAAATTCGCACCGTTAGTGGGAGCGTAGAAAAGGTACTTGGGAAAAGTTCGGATTTGATTGCACTTAATTTCAATGAAGGTACAAATCATGAGCTTTGTTTACAAGTTAGATGTTTAGTCATTAATGCCATTAGTTACGATGTGCTCATTGGGTAAAAGGCCCTGTTTCCACCAAGTTTCACAATTAACAACTGGTTTGAACATGCATACTACCGAATGGATTGGGAGATTGATGGCCACCACCTAAGATACATACCCTTTGATTTACATGGGAACCATAGTCCTATGGTTCACCATTGTATGCTCAAGGAAGCACACACCATTTCTTACATCCAACAAGCTAGCCACGAATGGATAGAGGGAGATGAAGAAGAGATAGCTTACGCCCAAGTCATTGAAAGCTTGAGGGTGGTTCTTACGGACATTCAACTCAAACCAAAGGTTTTACAGAGGTTTAAAGCAGCCCACGAGCCTTTGGTCAAAGCTTTGTTTAGTTTTGAGAACATGGAGAGCCATGGCGAACCAATTAAGCTAGTACTTTGTCAACTAATCACCTCGACACTGCCTAAGGAGGGGATTACATTACTAGAGCTTTTTGGTGGTATTGGTACAGGTCTCGAAGCCCTACTACAATCTTGGATGGTGGTTTGGAGGTATTTCTACATAAACATTGATCCTATTGCAAGGCAAGTGGTAGCATAAAAAATGATGGAGCTCACAACCAAATTTCCATAATAGTTTACAACCATAGTTATGACATTCTTGGTGCGAGAATGTTATGGAAGCCCAAAGAAGCAAGAATTTAAAAAAAAATTTAAAAAATTTATAGATCAACCAGTGTAATTTGGTAAACATTCGCGGGTAAAGAATGTTATGACAAGGTGCTAAATGAAGAATTTTAAAGAATTTTAATGTGCAAAATGAAGAATGTC
>Ga0209611_10009192_pt1 | contig 15061 bp, 6 predicted proteins | sample S1TSphgellanicum_3_FD_187693 | JGI IMG/M metagenome (GOLD analysis project Ga0209611, IMG submission 187693) | Host-associated microbial communities from peat moss isolated from Minnesota, USA - S1T2_Fc - Sphagnum magellanicum MG (SPAdes) (version 2) | ecosystem: Host-associated > Plants > Peat... | reverse complement strand
CTTGCCCATGAAGTAAAAAATCACAAACTAGATATTTGTTGCAAAATCAATCCACCACATAATCAACAACTAGTCATTGATGTTTTTGTGCAAGTCTAAAAATGCTTTGAATCATTTTACACCATTTATTTATTTATTGATTTAAATACATGCTATATAATTCAACACAACACATTTCAACATTAGTTTAAAAATCACATTCAAATAACAATGACATAAACTTTATAAGCACATGTGGATTGCCCCCAATAGAGTCATGATGCAAGTTAGTCATCCCATCATCACCTTGAAGACATATAATAAATTGATATTTATTACTGTCATGGTATGCAAGTATTCATTCATCTTCACCACCAAAGTTTGTGTTTTGAAAGAACTCATTTAATAGGGGACAACATGGAGATCCACTTAGTATTTACATTACGAAACATTTTCAAACCTTCAATTTCAAGTAGCTTGGCAAGAATGTAGTGCTCAATATGCATTTTTAGTGAAGATGAAAAATATGTGTATGTGGTTTACAATAACCCTTCAAGCTTACAAACTAGGGGTTGAACATAATGGATTTGCATAATTAGGTTAATTTCATGGGCCATGTAATTTGCTACAATCACAAAAGGTGTAACCTTAAATTTGAGTTGAGTAGCAACATTAATCTATCGGCCCATGAACACCATGACCCCATTTGATTCAAAACAAATAAACTTGTTGCTAATCCAGTTAGTTGTCAAACATCCATACTCCATCAAAGACTTCATAATCAATTGGGTTAGGTTATCAACATTGCATCCACTAATCACCTTTTCAAGATTTAACAACAATGACATCCTCTTAAAACCATCAACAACATATGTGTGCACAACACACTACACCAAGACCAATTGTCAATTGTGATAACCTCATTAGTAGTTTTTCCTACCATCAATCACATTAAAAACTTTACAATGAACCATATTTAACATCCCATCACATTCAACAATAGCCTTAGCCCAAGGCAATTTTATAGCTCACACCTCTTGGAAAACTCAATTTAACTCCATTCCTTCTTACAATTCTTTTGTGTAGGCTCAAAAGATGAAGACTAAAGACCAAGGTCAAGAGGTCAAGATATTTAAGATCAACATGTTCAGTAAACAATGATATTGGTGATGAGGGAAATATAAGTAGATTTTGACATGATGAGACTACGTATGTAGAACAATGATATTTAAAATTGAACAATAATTGATCTTTAAACCCCATTACCATTTGCAATGAATTCATCACAAAAACCTTGAGTAATAGGAAAAGATGACAAACTTGTCAATATTATATACCATAAACCTTGAGCAAGATGAACATGCCACAAACTTGACACAAAAACCTTGAGCAATAGGAACAAAAAAAAACTCATAATTGTAACAAATCCTAAGCCTTGAGCAAGACAAACAAATGATGATGACACACAAACCTTGAGTAATAGGAAGAGAAGATGAACTCTAGGTTGTAGCAAACCCTAAACCTTGAGCAAGATGAATAGATGATGAACTTGATCATGAACTCATGAAAAGACCAAAAGATGATTCCTTGGAAGAAAGGAAAAAAAAAAAAACAAAATACTTTTTTGTAGACCAGGAAGGTCTCAAAATGAATTTTGTGCAAGTGATGCACATTGATGGACGGAAAGAACATATTTCATTGCATGTCAAAACTTTTATTGTGCACTCCTTTCCAATGGCCTAAAGTTCAACGCCAATCATGTTGCTTTTTGTCACCAATCTACAAAAAATTTAATTAGTTCATGCAATATCCTTAGCACTCCAAGTTTCAACAATAAATCAAGGCAAAATATATTTCTTGTTATTAAGAGGAGGTGGTAATCCTTTGAATTGGACGCAACGAAATTCAAGACGATTCACAACAAAAAAAAATGGAGGAATTGAGGCTATGAAAAGGGATATGAAATGCAGCCAAATGTGATGTCAACTCACCTAAAGTAAAATCTAGCTGGTTGCAAAGGTCGAGAGGGGATGGCAATGGAGGTGGATGTGAGGGTGGCTTGTTGTCAACATTGATGAGAGTAAAAACAAATGGAGGTGACCTGGGATGAGATAGGATCCACCCTTTGATGATGTCCAAACCTTGCATCCGTAGCTAGCCCTAGTTCCTAGGGTTAAGAATATGATGAATTTATTGCTGAAAATCTATCTGATTTAACAAGGGGGCATAGAATAATGGGCCATTGGAATTTTGCCCATTAGTGAAACTCCACCAAAACAAAAACACTGGTACCTAATCAGTAGGTCTGTATAGGTACAAATATGGATAACATAGGGAGAAAAAGTGAGCTTTTGACCTATGTTGTTTATGGATGCATTCTTTTGGGTCTGTCACATAAAGGTTACAGCACTCTCCAGCTAACCAAGCACTGGATGCCCCCTTCTGGCTCAATTATCAATGCACCTCAACTGAATATCTATTGGGTTTGGAACCCAATATATGTGTGAAATGAAACCTGAAACCCAATTCTCAATTCCATATATGTGTGAAATTGGAACTGGGATAATTCTAATTTGCTTGTGGGATCCAGACCCGGCGGTTCTTCATACAAGTGAATAACTAACTGCCCAACAGTGAGTTACAGTTTATTATACATAAGGAAGGACCATTTTTACTTGTCTAGTTACTAACAACCCAGCAATGAGGTTGTTGTTAGTAGGTTGGGTAGTACCTATAAAAAGCAACTGGGCTAACTAACTCCCAATGTTAACTAGGGAAAACTGGAACCCAACAAATGTTTTTTTCCTCACCACTTTACCCATTCATCTTTCATGGTGTTCTAGTGGGCGTAGAGGGTCAAGTTGAGGCCAGGATCTGACTGAGAACACAGCATTCATGGTTTAGGTTTTTTCCACTTCATACCTGGCAGGTACTTACTGGTATTGGTTACTAATTTAAAGCTTTCATACCAGTCTGGTACTCATATTAGGTCCAAGGCTGATTTGCGCCTGGCATCTGGCAGGTGAAACCTGGTACCTAGTAGTAGTACTGGTATAAAAAGGCAGTTCTGTACCTGGAACTGCCTCAGGTCCCATACCATGCTGGTACTGGTATAAGGCTGATATTGCCTCAGGTCGTACCTGACTGGTATGTTTTCAAATACCAGTGACACCAGTACCATATGCGATAGTGTACCTTCGCAGCTTGGACACAAATTATATTATTTGTGTAAATGTTGAAATTTTTTCAGAAGATTTTTTTTTTTTTTTTTTTGAGAGAACAAAATTTTGTGAAGGAAAATAATGAATATTTTGGAATATTCAATTTTTCAACACATGTGAAATTTTAAAAATTAATTAATTATTTGACAGACATGTGTTGAAGCTACCCTTGTAATACAGTACCCAGGTTGCACCCCATATACCAGTACAACACTGGTATATTTTCAATCAGCTATGGTTGTCACATCCTCTTGGATGTGCTTTGTTGTGGTTCTTCAATTTGTTTCCATGTATATCAATTTTGCAATATAGAATTTTTTTTTTTGCATATGAGAACATTGATTCAAACATTCTTAGCCATGTTTTTGAGTTCCTCGTTCTCCTCTGTTTCTAGCAAATTCTGCTTTTCCATATAATTCCCAGCTGTGAAGAGTTTTTTCTCTGGGCATCTTTTATTAAGTATGGTGTGAAACATCAGGTGTGCCACTGAAGTTGCAACACTGGTCTGATTTCAAACATTGCAGCACAAATCCATGTTTTAAATCTGGAACTGCAATGGGCCCCCCTGATTTCAATATCAGCATCAACAGTGTGTGATCTGCTGAGCAGTTCACAACAGAGTTTGTGTTTTGATCCCCGGAAAGCATTTAGCCAAAAGTCTATTTTATACGTGTTCCGACCCATTGTGCAGATATGTTTGCAAGCATTTTAGAACAAATTGAATTAAGTCAGATCTTGGAGAAGCTCCCAGAAAGCTAAACCCATAGAGGTGCAATATCTGGAAGAATTTGCTTCAAGACCTTTAGATATAGATCACTTGGTTTGGGTTTTGTTCTTCTCATGTTTACAAGCATTTTAGAATTGTGCTTATACAGTGCAATACAGTGAGTGGTATGTGTCAGTTCAACTTGCCAGAATTGGGTGTACTATTGATTGCCTTGAAGTGGATAAGGGCACACATCGATCATGCTAGAGGTTGCTCTGTGTTTGTAGGGTTTCTGGGCTGTTTCTGTTGAGATGTTGTGTTTTTAGGGTTTTGGGGTGTTTTTGTTGGAGATCTGACTTATGCATGGTGCTGAAAGATATGGCCACATTGTCATGAATTTAAGATGGTTGTATCTAAAAACTGTATGGAAATTGTTGTCACACCAGATCCTGATCTGCTGCAGAGGACACAAATTTGGGTAGGCCATTATCATGGAGGCTAAGCATTCATTCCAATGCTTTTTGTTCGGCCATCCATCTCTATATGATAAAATGATACAAGAGATGTATTTCAAGAACCCCAAGGGTTGAATATATACAGAGAAGCACTGTCACATCTTTAGAAGAGACATGTCGGTGACAATAACTAAACTGGCACTTAACTAATATTGTACATGACGGTGGCAACATCTTAATAATTTCGGCATCGCTCACTTTTTCTAGAACTTACATGCACCATTAGGAACTAATTCATCTTAAAATTAGTTGAACTAGGGGCATAATTCTATCACCTCCTCTCGCACCCAATCAATATTTGACATAGAGTCAAATCTATTGTTCTTTTAATCTTTGAAGAGAATTCACTGAGATTACTCCTAATTTGGCTATGTGCTATTCAAACTTCACTTTGCCCAAAGGCTTAGTGAACATATCTGCAAGCTGATCATCTGAAGATACACGGTTAAGGTCAATGTGACCCAATTCTACTTGTTCATGTACATAGTGGTAGTGTACTTCCACATGCTTGGTGTGGGCATGTAGGATTGGGTTTTTAGCAATCTTGAGATTGCTCATATTGTCACACCAAATCTTCATTGCTTTTGCCTCTTCTAAAATCGCCAATTTAGTTGTGAGTTTTTTCAGCCATGCTGACTCTTTCAATCTTTCTGCTAATGATCTATACTCAATTTTTATAAAGCTCATGGCCACAATCCATTGTCATTTACTACTCCATGTGATGGGACTGTACTCAAGTCGAAACAGGTTGAACAAACTCTCACAACTCCTTTCGTTGCAAGATTGTCTGAATTCAAAATTTCCAGAGAACATAATTTGAATCCCCTTCTAGTTTGTTGTTATCAGCTATGCTATTTTCCTGTCTAGACATATTGACTACACGTACCCCCAAAAAAACAAAAACAACTATAGCATCCCTTGACTACAACCAACAATAATGTAGAGCTCTCTGCAGGTTCTAACTATAAAGCAACCCCCCTCAAACTCAACAAATCACTACCCTTGTAGCTTTCAAACTTAGAAGATCACTACCCTTGTAGGTTTCTACAACTCTGATACCATGATAAAATGATACAAGAGATGTATTTCTAAAACCCCAAAGGTTGAATATATACATAGAAGCACTGTCACATGCTTAGAATAGACATGTAGGTGACAATAACTAAACTAGCATTTAACTAATATTGTACACGATGGTGGTAGCATCATAATAATTTCAGCACTGTTTACTTCTTCTAGAACTCACATGCACCGTTAAGAACTAATTCATCCTAAAATTAGTTGAACGGGGGATGTAATTCTATCATTATTGCCCACCATTTTGGTCCCCATGTTCTTAGTAAGCTATCTTTATGCCTCTATGAGATGAGTGCCTCTCTTGTAATTTCAATTTGACCTTGAAATGTCTATTTTTTCTCAATTGCATAGACAATGTGAAGTTTCTTGATGCCAAGATCTGGTTACAGATTTTTGTGCCCAAAAGAAGTTTGCATGTGTTGCAATGCATGTTGAGGCAACTGCCTGCAAAGGAAGGAGATGAAAGACATTGTTGTTTTCAAGAAGGCCCAACAACTTCCTCACACCACATGTTTAGTGAGTGCATCATGAAGTAAGTTGCGTGGGAGTATGCCTGACCTTAGAATTGTCCAAATAGTGAGTGTTTATTTCAAGCCAAACTTGGATTCAGAAGAGTTGGGAAGAATTTCTTAGTGTTGCTTGCTGCAACAAGTACATCAAAGTTGTATCTATGATGCTCAAATTGTGACTAGGGTACTGTGTGACATTGCAATTCTTCCGACAGTTGGAACAAAAGCGACCCCTTAAGTTTTCAAGCCGAACTTGGATCATTATAGATGCTTGTGGAGATGTTTGCTTGAAGAAGGTATTTTTGAAGCTTTCATCTGCAATTCCTTCAGGTTTCTTTTTTGGCTCTTCCTGTTGCTTCCTGTCCTTGAGTAACAGAACATGTTAATCGTCAGGTGGTGGCTGAGTCCAGCCCTGCATTTTGGGAACACCCCACATGTGGGCTTTACCCATTGCATGAAGTGAAGGTTATCATGAACTTGAACATAGAGTTACAGCGGGAGCCTATGAAGGGAGGGTTCTTACACCTAATCCTTAAGAGTCCGACAGATCTTACATATTGTGTATAGGTGTAGATCCCACCCACTCTTAAGGAGTATGCAAAATATCTGTTCTCTTTTCTAGTAGGGATATTCATGAGTGGATAACCCCCACGGAGTGGGGTGTTCCCAAAATAAGAGCCTGCCTGGGGCCCATGAGTGCTTAGTTTGGGAACATACTTGGGTGAGCACTTATTTTGGGAATGCCTCTCACTCCTTAGGCACTAACCCATGTAAAGCACTGGAAAAAAAGCTTGCCAGAGCAGGCGTTTGGCTTTTCAAAACTTGCTCGGTACTATGCCCTCCAGATACAATAGAAAATTCTGCTGGTGATTTACTACTATACAATGTCCTCCAAATAGTGAATTGCTTTGAGTTGTTTAGGCTGCGCCATTCGACCAGCATATCAAACATAAATTCAGGTGCCAATTGAATGGTTCTAATGAATGTTGTACTTAATTTGGTGTAGGATTAAATTGGGCATAGATATAACCATTGATTACCTGAATCACATAAGTCTATCAATCGAACTCACATTTACCAACTCAAAAAATTGAAAAATGACAAAATTAACCTCTAGAAATATGAGTTGGAACAGAGTTGTATACTTGCAGAATAAGTAGGTATGTTTTTTTCATGGTCAACACATAAAGATTGGCTTATGGTTTTAGATTTTAGATATTTGTAAATTGTAATAAGGGAAGCAAAGTTGAAGTTCTAGCAATCAAAAGAACTTGCACTATTTTTTGGAATTATAAAAGAAAAACATAAAATAAAGAAAACATTAAAAAATAGTTAGCAAATGTTGGCATTCTGTGGTCTATGAAACCATGTGGCAATGTAGATTGGTTTTTGAGCATGTGTGGTTTTCCAAGGCCAATGTTGTGAGATTTAGTGAATATTATGTATAGCATGCCCGTGGAATTTGTAGATTTCAATGAAAATGCCTGTCTCATTGATAATGCACAGGGACTGTAACCATTATTCACAGGGGTGAAACTAAGATTTAACATCTTTGATACCAGTCCAACTTGAAGTGCAGCACATCAAACTTCACTTCAGCTATGTATGAAAGACCAGGAACCGCAAGACATCATCAGTCATGAGAAAAATCAAATACTTCTAGTCATTGGGTTTTTGAAAACTGAAAATACTCAAATTGCCATGAACTAACTTACAGAACCATTTGGATATTGGTCAAACAATGTGTTGGAAGTCATGGAAACATGTTGGAAACACTAGTGCTCTCTTTAAATTAAAAATGCTATTCATTAAATTAGCCATGTTGTGAAATTGTGATCAAATTTATTCACATTATGTTTTTGAACTTCTTTGTCAAAGACAAGATCACATACATGTTGGGTTGCTAGTTCAAAAAAGTTAAAATGTTCACCAAACATTTCCTCCAAAGTAATAAACAAATACCTTATTTCGAACTTATGTCATTTTTGTGACTTTTTTTCCCCCCTTTTGCCATTACATTTCTATTCATTAGATTTTGCTCTCTCTTTACATTGTGTCTGACAATTTCAAGTTGAAAATTCAAATCAAAAGGTTGATGTCACTAGATTTTTTTTTAACATCATGTTTAAGGTCAACATGTGATAAAGATGACTGATTTTAAGGATATCAAAGAGATAGTTTTTAGATTAAAAGATTTGAGAAAACTGTCAAAACAGAAGAAGACTAGCAGAAAAACTGCCCTAAGCAGTAAAAATCTGGCGAAAATTCTATTGTGACTGGATGCAACCTGGCACCCTAAACCTTATGCACTAGAAGTGTTTGGCAAATTGGAGTTAAAAACTCCTGTTGTCGTAGTTGCACCTCCCCAGAGGAGAGTGAAAGTTTGCTCCAGTTCACCAAAAAAAAACACACTGATCCTGACTCATCGATTCAGTGAACCAGCACTCATGCTTACAATATCATGGTAAAAACCAATGTTGCCAGGTTCAGTGGTATGGAGTGTTAAACCTCTGGGGTTAAGGTTCTTGTGATGTTGACTTGAACCTGCCCCCTCTTGGTGTAATCGTCACAGGAATTAAACTATGAAACTAGCCTACAGCTAGAACCGAATTGAAATCAAAGCCCTTGAAAGTTTTTCTAGAACACAAGTTCAAAATCTTAAAACTAAATTAGCTAAACTTTTTGGAAAAGTCTGCAAGTAAGTGAAACTTTGTGCATAATTGATTGGTTTAAAAATTAGTTGTAGAACATTGTACCTTTACAATTAATTCATTATAAAACTTTGTACCTATACAATGTCCAAACTTGAGAGTGTGCAATGTGTACATGGAACTGAAATCAGACCCAAAGGTTCTTGAATTTTAAAAAAGGGTCCATGATAAGGTTTAGAAATTTGAAGAACAGAGCTCAGATTCAAGCCTGGAAAAAATCCACCAAAAACAATTTTAGTGTCGAAACTGGGATTAGAAGTTCTTTTAAAAAAGGAGGAACCAAAGTTCACCAGAGTTAAACCATCACTTTAATAAGTGCCATTGTGGATACTCATTACTGATTCACCCTTGTCCGATGTGATAATTTATCGTCCTGGATCATTTGATAGTGTCATTTAAAGGCTATGAACTTATTTGGTGAGTTATGGCTAATTACCAGGTGAGCTGGGGTGTAAGATATCTCAGAGCTCAGAATTGTACTAATAACTCAAGATACCAAGTTGCAACATGCTGAAAACATCAAAACTCAATTTTAAAACTCGAACCATCCAGAATGAGGCCAAGTCAACCAGCACCTACCAGTGAGCATGCACAATGGATGGTATGTGTGGACAAGACACTCTTTAATTATATTAGTGTGGCCCGTGCAGTTGAGCACATATGGTAATGTTGAATGAATCTTGAAAGGGCAAATGGTACACCTTCTTTGACTTCAGTCTGAAGTTTATTTTTTATTAAATTATTGTTTTCACTAAATTTCAAATGAAAAGAGTTACTCAAAAATCAATATATCTTGTATCCTAAGTTAAAAATTTATGAATAACCTCGATGAGATCTTACTCATAAAAGGCTTCCAATAGTCAAGAGTGAGCCCCAATTTCCCTATTATTTTAAACTTTTAATTTGTTAGATTTTCAATGAAAAAATTATTCAAAATTCAATAACTCTTTTGTTGTACGTCTAAACATATGAAACCTCATGGTGCATCCATACTCATCAAGGGCTTTCAAATTGTAACAAAAGAAGGTGGGGGAGAGGAAACATGGTTTGGGACAAAACAAAACAAAAAAACAACCTTCTTTAATAGTTGGATTCCTATCCCATAGCTAACCACCATGGTTAACTATAAACCAACCATCCACATGCATTGACCCACTTAGTAATCACTAAGTGACATTAACTAGTTATGTAGTAGCCACTCATGTATTTCCTACTTACTTACTTACCTATGTAAGTGGGTAAGTATCATAGCATGAAGGCACACCAAACTTTTTTGACAATTCCTTCTAAGGAAAAGAGTGGAAACCTCTAAGAAATTGAAGTTGAATCAACAAAACAATAGAAAACTCTCCAAGTGAATCATGAGACCAATATTACAATGTTTTATTCTAATTTCCCCATTATGAAAGAAGAGGACCATTGTTTTTTCTCATTGTCAAATATACCATTTCATGCTTCCATAATGGAACTTAAAGTTTTCTTGATGGTCCCACAGGCATTCCTTGCAAGGGAGAGAATTTGGGAGAATTAGGTAGCAGGTAAATAAGTAAGTATTATAGGGAATTGGTAAGTACTGTAGTGTGAGAAAATTAAGAGGCTTAACAAGATAGACAACAGGATCTAGGTTAACAAGGTGGAACCTTGCAGGTACCTGGAATGCAGGGTTCATCCACAACTGAGTCATGAGGGGTTTTCAATGAATGGACGATGCATTGGTGGGTGCTGGGTTACATAGTTTCCTCAGAATCATATGCTTGGACTACATAGAGAAATTCCAGCTATTAATTTATTATTATTCTGCTATTGGACTTGGGCCTGCCGACACTGAGAGTTCTATAGATGAATATTTTGCATTTCAAACCAGCTGCTCTAAACCGCAGCCCATTTTCAGGATGAAGAAAGTAACTGAGTGGAGATGAAAATGAAATCTCTTGGTGAAGAAGAGGGAGATCTCCCCTGAGCAATTCATAATTTCTCTCCCAGTTCATGGGAGGGAAATTACTCTTTGTAAAGCCCTCCATTATTAGTGTACTTATTTTGGGCCAAGGCAGTAGGTTCCACAAGAATGAACTCACATAACTCACAGTAACACCTGATGAACATTCAATAAAAGTGAGGAATTATAGACCACTGTAGCTGGACAGTAGATATATATATTTGAAGTGCCCGAGAGCTGTGTACACTGATGCACACAATACATATATGTATATATGAAGTGCCCAAGAGCTGTACCGAGCTCAAATTAAGCATCGTGAACATGAGAGAATATATGGATCTAGACGAACTGGCATTCTGCAGGTATCTGTGAAAAAATAAGGTTCTCCTTCCATTAGGCTCCTATAAGAGCTCTGCATTTGGTCCATGCTTGACTTGTAGAGTTATGAGTACAAGTCTGTGAGGTGACTGTGAGCACAGCTAGATGGAACAACTCTAATGGAAAGAGACCCTAAGACACCACCAACTCCATAGTTACTAGCTGCTGGACAACTCATGATCTCATGCTTGTAAGCATATCCCGCCATTCTTCGCACAATACGATGAACCATGGAATGCGAATAGATCACAATGGTAATCGGTTATACTAACTTATATTCTCACATCCGCTGATCTTCGTGATCATTCAGGAATGTATATATGATCAATATTTTCGGGCACAAAAGATTCAATAGTACTCACTGAGCTACAGCAGTGCAAAAGATAGTATATAGATCAATTCCTGCTAAACAACCAGCTGCTCATCAATACTAGAACTCAAACAAAAATTATTAAAGTATCACAGATTTCAGATCACCAGATAATTAAACTGATCATTTGCAGCTGCAGCAACTTTGCACTTCTTGAATTGTTTCAACTACTACTACTACTACTACTACTACTATTACTACTACATTTTGTGCAGCTTGGAATCATGCAGAAAAGTTTAGCAATTGAATGAAGCAAAATTGCGTCACATTCTTGACGAGAACAACATCTAAGTATGGAGTTGGACGCATGATCATGAGGAACATATGTCATAAAAATGAATTTTAGGTATTATCCTGCAGTACTCCTGTACTATTGCTGCAAACTGTTATGACATACGTATAATAGTCTGATGCATGGGGACACATGTGCAAATGTATGAATTCTTCTGTGCAAGAAGTAGACTACTAGTCCTTAAGAGAAGTAGAACTATCAAATTTGTAAGATGATCATGTCAGCTCCATGATTTGGGCTGGGCCAGATTTCTTACCACTGGGTTCAGCTTCCTCGGGGGCTCCGAAGCAGTCTTGAGGTTCACCTTTCGATTCTATATGTTGAACTGTTTGCTGCTTCATGAATCCTGCTGTATTTAGAGTCTGGACGTACGCGCGCCATTTCATCATGTTCTAACTTCTGCTTTGCTTTCTATCGAGTCGACATTCGCCGTCGAACATGCATCATTGATCCAGTGACTAGCTTCAGATTCCTGCGGTTTGTAAAGCTGCAGTCGGTCTGCAGTACTGAAATCAGTAGCTCCAGAGATGAGGCTCCCAGCTAGGACTTTCATCATCGTATGAATCGGCCTGATCTAAGGAAGAAGATGGATCGGTGTCTGTAAAGGAGTATTGAGGAGGTGGAAGGCACAGGGCAGCATGATCATAGAGCCAGGCAAGCACACTAGGCATGCAGTTGAAGATCAAATCTTCGTGGACATAAGTACCGTTATGCTGCTCTAGTGCTACTCGTGCCTCTGCTTGGTCATCGTCCTGCATCACGGCCGATGAGGTGCTTGGAGGTTGTAATGGATGTGCTATTTTGGAGTAGCTATCGACTTGGAGCCCAGACATCATCGTGTGTTCTACAGGAGTCCGGAAATTAGGCACTGGGATCATTGGTCTCTTCTCTTGCTTCCGCATGTCCAGTGTGGCAATTGCTGAAGCTTTGTTGGCCGTCGAGCTCGTGCAGGATGAACTTCTGTTGAATACTACACGAATCGGACCTTGTGATCCTGTACAGCTCTTTGTCATCTTAGCTGAGGTCGAATTGCTGCTGGCGATGATCGTCGAAGGTTTTTGATCCGTAGTAATGACGGAATCCTTGTAGACCAGTGGTGAAGGCATTGCGCTTGATCCAGCTTGTATCGACATGGACCTAGCTGCAATAGTACGGGAACCGGACTGTTGATCACTGAATCTACTACTGCCAGAAGCCGTCACTAATGGTGGAGGACTCGAACCGGCAGCTGCTATGCAGGTAGCCTGCAATGTGGAGAATCTCCTAATTTGTAGCTGCGTCCCAGTTCGTCGAGTCAGTGCCCTTGCAGCTTCTCTGGCAGCGGCCTGAATGGACTTGTCGGAGAGGTCCAGGGGACGGGGAAGGGAGGCGAAGTATTCTGGGAAATTAAGAACAGCACTAGGTCCACGAAGGGCGAAGGCTGCAGCATCGTAAGCACGAGCGGCCATTTCGGCAGTGGCAAACGATCCCAACCAAATGCGAGCTTTCTTCTTCGGCCTTCGAATCTCAGTGACCCAAACGCCCCAAGGTCTCCTCCTAACGCCTCGGTACAGAGGGTGCTGTCTGTCGCCCTCGACGCCCATGTCCATGTGCTCTTTCTCTCGAGATAGTTCCGATTCTTTGGCCCCTGCCATGAGAGATGTCGAGTGAACTATGAGTCCTTTTCAGCCATATCGGTTGCAGAGATGTGACGACGGATCGATGTGACCCAATTGACTCAAAAGACTATCTTCGCGTCCACTTAGTGGTGCAGTCTAACTTCATTTCTTGGCCTGGAAGCTGGAATCCTGCAATATGAATGATGTGAACTCTATATATGCACACAATAGGCTCAGGCTGTCATGCAAGAATCTCAGTCTTCAAGTCTTACTCTTGAATTATTAGGCTGATCTAGCATAACTCTATTCTTGCATTGGAAGTTACCCCTATCTCTCACAATCCCGTCACCAAGTAATTACCTATACACCTGGACTGCTTCACCGCATAGCTCCTCATGATTCCTGTCATCTGCTTGAAGAGAGCTGCAGTGTCAGCTAAGCATATAGTTGCAATACGAACAGATTTGATTTTGATTTTTAGACTCTAGTTTCTTGCTTATGCGCAGAAGTTGAAGCACCTGCTGCGTGCCGAGATTGCAATTTGCCACTTTGGCTTGTATTGAACTTCTTGTGTTAGTCTGGGTACCTGCCACCCAAACATCCAAACCTGGACCTTGAGAAAGCGATTCGCACTACTCAAGAGTCAAGACGCCAAATGATTAACGAGCTGAACCCCAAATTCTTCATCTCTCCCTGTGCAACCCCCGCCCCAGTCTGTAACTGCGTAACTTCCACCTCAACTGTCATTTCTCACTCATCGTCAGGTTGAATAGGGTGCTCAACTTCGATAAGATTGGACTCGAGCTGCAATGGTCTCATAGGAGCATGCTTATTTCAATGAAGATTTCACATTCTAACTAATGGAAAATCCTGAAACTAACTGAACACTTCCTCGGAACGCATAGCAATATGCGTATGGAAGATTACAATATGTGTGAATGCAGCTACCTGTTTATGACTCCTGTCGACATTCTTCACGGTTGCTAGTAGCTACAGCTGTCAACAACGTCGGCGGCCATGGATTCCGCTCTTAGAAACTCTCTCTCTATCTCTCATGCCTAACATGTATAGGTCTGCACAGTTTCTTCCTAGGCCGAGCAGAAATATTTCTAGGAGCTATTGAGAATGTAGCTTCGAAGATGATTACTAGTATACGTCCAAGATAAAATGGGTCACCTTTAGATCGGTGGCACATCGCGCCTAACGTCGTAAGAAACCAATGGTTGTGCAGCACACTCGAGCATTTCTGAACATTGGTACGTCTCCCGGCCAGCACCTTAGAACGATGTGCCAGCTGCTGTCTCTTCCAGTGAACCGATCTGCAAGCCACAATCCTTCTTACAGCTGCAGATCTAGTTGACATGAGTAGCTTCAGCTCTAGATGATAGCAGCTTTAGTTCAAGTCTTCATCACTGTTTGGAAAAACCGTCTCGAGCTTCCTGCTTTCGACTCGGATCGGCTTCATCCACAACAATAAAGATGGATCGGGCTACAGCAAAATGGGCGGAGTTGACCCATTAAATACTGATCGATATGGACCGACCCTGCAACTGAGAGACCTGTACAAGATGGTGGCCACATACGAAGTCAACTAGTCAATGGAAATCATACCAAATCTGACACAAACAAAGAACCCAAGTTCTCAACCAGAGATGGGTTGAAGTTAGGATTTTCCCCCCAAACCTGGGGGAGATTTGAAGATCTATGGGTTTGCCCCAAACCTGGGGTGGATTTAAAGATCTATGGGTTTGTCCCAAATCTGGGGAGAT
>Ga0209611_10009190_pt1 | contig 15064 bp, 8 predicted proteins | sample S1TSphgellanicum_3_FD_187693 | JGI IMG/M metagenome (GOLD analysis project Ga0209611, IMG submission 187693) | Host-associated microbial communities from peat moss isolated from Minnesota, USA - S1T2_Fc - Sphagnum magellanicum MG (SPAdes) (version 2) | ecosystem: Host-associated > Plants > Peat... | reverse complement strand
GCAATTGTTTCCCCTCACCCACAACATCATTGGTTTTGTGTTTGAATGGATTCTCTTTTGTGGCGTAAGAACCTCGCAAGCGCCCATTTTTTGTTTCATGAAAGTCCTCCTCCCCCCTTCCCCCCGGCGAATAGGGTGGGTGGGCCCATAGAGGGGTGATCATGTCAATATGATGGAAATTTTACATTTTGGATGTAATATAGGTCTTGAAGCTATGCCATATATATCATATATATATTTCCATCTCAAACCGAAAAAATATATATGGTTTTTTGAAGATTGTAGAAGGTGCCTTGGAAGGTGGCACAAGTGTAGGGTAAAGCCCCAAGGTGGGACACTAAAGGTTATATTACACAACTAGGTAGTTCAAGCTATATACTTAATATGGTATGTTATTAGCATGCCATTGTAATGTTCATACCTTGCTAAGCAAGTTATGAACATGGTTTTCTTTTGTTGCACTTAGATCTCAAATGGGAAAAGGGTAAGGGCGGAGAAAAACATTCAATGGTGTTTTTTGGACCGTTGACCTATTTAACATTTTCTCAAATAAAGGTTGTCTATACAATTATTGGATTTTCTTTGAACATTGCTGGGTTGCAATTTCAAGATTTTTGCTTTGGAAGTCACCAAACAATGCATGCAATATTTTGCAATAAAAAATGATAATTGCTAGTAATAGTGTTTTTTTTTCAAATTTTGTGATGTATCCAATGTGGGAATCATCCATAAGCTAATTTAGCTAAATTTGGTTACTAAAAAAAACAAAAAACAAAAAAATCCTACTTGAACCATGTATAGAAAACTTGCTTTTTAAAGAAATTTTTAATTTTAATCCAAATTTTGGTGTTTTTTGTGAAAAAGTCATTGAATTTGCAACGTAAGCTTTCAAAAAAATTGGGTAAGTCTATGGTAAAATCACCCACACCCAATTCACTTTCCAAAAGCACAACAATAAAAAGTTAACATTCAAGGTTGATGTAGTATTCAACCATTGCACAAAATTTATGTTTGAATTATGTTTTGAGTTTCATCGTTTATTTTTATAATTTTGAGTTTTACAATCTACTTTTACATTTCTTCAAAGGTTGTGAGGAGGAAACATGTAGATTTTTAATTTTATCATTTATTTATACATAAATCCAAATTTTGATGATCTCAAACCATGTAAAATGTAATAATTATTCAATTTTCATTAAAGTGAAAATTTCCCAAACAAATTGGATCAATTTTAGAATTTGTATTCAATTTATTCAAGAGCTTATGAATGGTTATAAGTGTTAAACTAATGATTTTTCATCTTGAAATGTTGATAGAAATCATTCATATTTTAATATGTCAAATGTATATTGCAACATAATACATAGGTTATATGAGAAATAAGTTGAGTAAAAAATTTACAACATATCATTCAAGAATGATTTCATGTGCAATGAGTCATTTAATCATAAACTTACCACATTGCTTCAATGTTTCAAACTAATAACCCAAGTATTCTTGTCACCTTCAATCAAATCTATTCACAATTTACATTTTAAAACTAAATTAGCTAAAAAACTCATTTAAAATCATGATCAATTCCAATCATGTAACATACCACAATGAACACAATCAAACAACCTATCCCTCTGATTATTACAAAATGCGTGTTATTGAAAACAATATTGTTGAAAATGAAAACAACCAAATTAAAAACATAATAAATAGTGATGCAATGTTGAGGTATCAAATCATGGCAAATCCATCAAATTTAAAAAGATCAACACATATTATATATATATAATGTACAACTAAGAAGTCTTATAACTTTTGTGCAAATTTGGTAATTTTAAGGACATTCACATAAATATGGTAGCAATGTATTAACTAATGTAAAATCAACTTAACCCATATTGCCTTGACTCCCACATGGTGAAGCTATTATATATTGGTGCACATTTAAAACAATGATTAAATTACCAATCTCCATTGTTCATTTGTTAGACCAAATTTTATCATGTTAACATTATGTGATCTAAACTATTACATGAAACATTACATACATCAATTTGTCCTGATTGGAGTAGTATGTTTGCATGTTAATGCAACAATGCTAACAATCTACAACAAATATGATATTAATGAATCTTTTAATGAAAAAAAAATTCACAATATTGTTTTGAAAAAATTCAAAAACATATGGCTATTGATTCATTGATACAAAACATTTTGTCATCACGAAATTCATGATGACCATGAAAATATGTTAAGTCTTGCATCAAGTAAGGAATTCAAGCCATTGTGTCCATAAAAAGACATACACATTGAAAAAATCAACTTTTTGATATATTTTTTTGGACAACCTTGTGGAAGTATAATCACATCAAAATTTTCAATACCTAAAAATCACTCAATGGGAACTTTTGCATAAAGATCACAACTTTACAAGCCATACATACCTAAACTATTCTTAAAAGGAATACAATTTCTAATTCATAAAAATAATTTTGTTCCTCCTCCATTGAAATTAGAAAAGGGAAATTATTAGGGTGTGAATTTAAAGGTCAAATGTATTAAGGATAAACCAAATCTAAATGTCATTTTATATTTCAACTTGGGATCTTTCAAGTTTATAAACATCCTTTGACTATTTGGAACAAATGTGTAAAATTGTTTTTGGCAATGATTCAACAATTGAGCCCACCAACATTTTTTGTTACTTTCACAAGTGTTGAAAGTAAATGGACACCGTTATTCAAATCATTGTAGAATTTGAATCATAATTTTTTTAAAATCAATGTTAATTTTGGAATCTAAGCATATCATTAATTTGATAAGGACTAATCTTATAACTTGTGCAAGATACTAAGAATGTCACATGAATGCATTAAATATATATTGTAGTACCTTTATCGTTTTGGCATAAATTAATTTATTTTCAGTTTTGCTGAACTTTTAAGAAATTATTTATTATTTGTGTTGAAATTTTAATAAAATCAAATTTTCAACCGCAAACCTTCCATGATCAAAACTTACAATTGAGTTAGTCTAGACACATTAGAATTTTCCATGACTCTAACAACAACTTGTTTATTTTTTTGTATAATCATTACTACAGAAAATTAAAAAATTAAAAAACCAAGTGCCAAAGTTAATATTTAAAATTTAATTAATTATTCAGCAACAAATTGTCGAAATGGTAAAGGTACTTAGTATATGTGTATGAAATATAGTTCAACTTTTGAACCTTAAAAAGGTTGTTTTTCCAACATAGAGACTCATCAATTTTGTGGAAGTAACATTGTCATGGGATTTTTTGGATAAAATGCACACATACAAGGAATACATAGTAATAATGAAATTCAAAATTTCATTGACATGCATATAACATGTGATTATAATCTTTTGGATCTTGGCTTTAGAAAACCTATAATACATTATTAAAAAAATATAGGATATATATATATAAATAATTTTAAATTATCCTTGACCTCTAACGGAGAAAAGAACCATGTTGGAATCAAATCCCACAATTACAAATTCATCAAGGTGAATTACCTTACTCTATGAATGATCACATCTTGAATTTCCAAATAATGTTAATTTAAAAAATGAGATGAATTTTTCAAAATGTTCTTCAAATATTTCATGTTCATAAACATATTTACATTTTTTCAAAATTAATTAAATAAATGCCAAAAATATTATGCATGCAACAACATATTTTAAACCAATATTTTTGTTAGCATATGTGCTTAAGCAACATGTGCAAGCAAGCAAATATAAATGCCCAATCCATTTTGGGTCCTTCTGTTGTTGCTAACTATTATTACACCAATGTGTCAAATCTCTCATGAGTTGATAATACCATTTTTATAATAGATCAATGCAACCAAGATAAAATCATTAGTAGAGATCAGCCAAAATGTAATCACTCCATTTACAACTACATGCAATTTGTCGTTTGCGACTAGATTTGGGAATATTTGCAACAACAAAACCAAATTTCAACTCTTTTGGTCATTCTCATAACTATGATGCAACTATTAGAAATTTCATCCTATTGGTTGGATTGATTTTACATTTATCTTCATCCATTAATAAATTAATATGTCCCATTAGTCGCAATAGTCACCAAATTAGTTACATCCTAAAGGTTTTCTACAATGGCATAGGGGTGTATTTTAATGCATTTACTATATATATATATATATATATATGCATGTGTATGTATATTGTTCATATAATGAATCTCAAAATTAATATTTGAACTTAAAATTTTTTATTCAAATCTGAAATTTGTTATTTCAATTGTTTAAAACATTATTTCAGTTTCAAAATTTTGATTTGAATATGATATTTTCAATTTAAATTAAAAAAGGCTTATTTGATCTAAAAATTGATATTTTAATTCTAAATTAATATTTTCAAATCCAAAAATTAGTATTTAGATTCAGAAAATTATTAAATGATTATTAAAAAGGACATTTTAATTTTGAATATTTTTATATGAATATGAAAATTTATATTTCAACTCTGAAAAGTTTGCATTTAAATTTTAAATAATCATTTGATTTGAACCTGAAATTTTAATTCCAAATTATTATTTTGGATTCTCAAAATTAATACTTCAAGTCTGAAAATTATTAATTGAGTCTGAAAATGGACATTTCAATTTTGAATATTGTTATTTGAATCTGAAAATTGACATTTCAATTCTGGAAAATTTTATTTAAATTCAAAAAAATTATTTTGATCTAAAAATTGATATTTGAATCTAAATTATTATTTTTGAATCCAAAAAATTAGTATTTCAATTTTACAAAGTTAATTGAGTCTAAAAATCGACATTTTGATTTTACATATTTTTATTTGAACTTGAAATTTGATATTTGAATTCTGAAGTTTTAAATTTAAATTTTAAGAAATTATTGACTTGAAAGTTGAAATTTGAATTTCAAATTATTATTTTGGATTCTCGAATTTAATATTTCAATTCAAAAATTTATTAATTGAGTCTTAAAATGGACATTTTAATTTTGAATATTATTATTTGAATCTGAAAATTGACATTTCAATTCTGAAATTTGTTATTTAACTTCAAAAAACTTATTTGATCTAAAAATGGATATTTGAATTCTGAATTACTATTTTGGAATCTTAAATTTATATTTTAAATCGAAAAATTATTGATTGATTTTTAAGGGTTTTTTCTACTAGTGTTTATCCATAATAAATCAAATTTATAAATAATTATAAATGATTATGTTTATTAAATCTAAGTTACACTAAATAATAATAATTATAACTTAGATTTGCATATTATATAACGTATATTCCTATATTACAAGAAATTAATTAATGCATTTAATGTGACATTACTTTAAAATCATTGTAATTACTTCAGATAATAATTAGTTAGAATGTGCATAATTACTTTCTAATTGAACATAATTATTCACACTTTGTAATTCATAACTTCAAACCTGAATTAAAAATTTGGAAAAATTATAGTGGAGTTAAAATAATTATTTTACTGATTTTAATTTCACGAATTATTATATATTATTAGTATTATTTAAAAATTGTGATTAATCATCTATGATAAATATTTTATAGTAATTTTACAGTAAGTATGAAAATTAATGTTACGTTTAACAAATTATTGTATTTATAGTTAATAATTACCAAGAGAAAAAAATTACTTCACCTATAATATTTTTACAACAATAAATGTATTTATACAATAATTAATGTAATTAGTTGAATAATAATTTTTAAAAAATTCATGTAAGAATTTACTTTTTGATCGCAATTTTTAATTCATTACTTATAATTTAACATAAATATTTAAAATAGTTAATTTATATATTATAGTCATTAAATTATTTTTACATTAATTATATTTTTATAATTCAATCAGATTCTAAAAAGTAATCAAATATTTTTTAATTATTTAATTATTTAATTATTTATGAGTTATGTATTAATAACTTGTGAGTAACTTGATAGCTAATTTGTTAAATATTAAAAAATTATTACTTATTTAAGTAATTGATAATGAATATTGAATATTTGTAGTGTATAATTTATAATTTAAATATAGGTAAATTTAATAATTATTAATTAAATTATTATCTAATTATCTAATATTTGAATTGTTTAAAAATCTAAAAACTAAAAAAATAAGGTACGAATTTTTTTTTGGAATTACAACTTAGTTTGTGAAGAAGTTGCAACTTCAAATTTATCCCATATTGTTTTTTTTCATTCCTATTTTGAACACTATATAAACAAGGGGGTTTGGTCATCCAATTGAACATTAAAAAATTTGTGCACATGGGATGAGTTAATCAAAAGGTTGAACCCAAAACAAAAAAAACAAATTATGTGCATTTTTAAAATACTTACCTTCCCAACCTACTTATTTACCTAGCTAGGTAGGTACCTAGTTTGACCTACCCACCTAGGTCAACCTATGTACCTATCTATTACTTAAATACCTACCTATATGAATAGGTATTGAACCTAGGAAAGTAGAACCTACCTACTTATTTTTTTACTTAAGTAAGTAGGTTAGTATGTAGCCTAGGTTTATTAGACACATATTTATGTACCTACTTAAGTACTTACCAACCAGATATTAATATTTTAATAAATTAAATTTTTAATGCCACATGGCATATTTGATTGGGCCACGTGTCATAATATAAGATCATCCAAGTATTTGAATTGAACATCCTAGATTATTTCAAAATAATAATAATAATAATATTTTAAATAATCAATTATTAAGACACATGGCAACACATCATTTGCCCTCAATTGTGACCAAAATAGTTGCATCTTAGTCGCATGTGACAATATGTATACAATGGAATCAAATGATAAAATGTATTTGTTGATTTATTTTTTTCATACAATACCCTTTCTCATTTGTAACTAATTTATCACATGCGATTTGTCTTAGGCGACTAAAGGGATTTTAGTTGCAAAATGTCTCTTGCGACTAAAATTTAATCGCAAAATCTAGTCGAAAATACATGTTTTTTCTAATGAATATAATCAAATATTATAATTTGAAAAATTAAAAATGTTAGATTGAATGGTCAAAAATGCTAGCACAATTAACAACTTATGTGGTTTTTTCAATGCCACTTTATCAAAATTTTCACACATTTCAATTTTTTAATTTGTTACTAATAGAAAAACACACACATTTTTTGAAAACCCCCATGCTTTGAAACAATTCCCTCTTGATTCTACAAATGTTAAATGTCAATATCTTATATATATATATAGATCTCAAACATACATTTAATTAAAGTTGGTTGAATCAATTGCTAATTTAATAATTTGTATGATCATAATATCACAAAGAAGAAGAAAAATCATATTATTTGATATGTACGTTATAATTATTTAGTTAACATTTAGACATGACTATTGCATGAAATAATTATTATTGTTCCATCCACTTCTGGATAACAAAATAATTTGAAAGGAAACCATACAACTTAGCAAAACACATACAAAGTTCATGAACTTCTAATTATAAAAATATGAAAATAATATGTCTATGATTTTCATATTCACAATGACCATATATCTCTTTGGGAAGATTTGGAAAACCAAGTTCAAAATTTGGCAACCACAAATGATATGAATATATAGATAGACAATTTTCCATTTACACAAGTTACATCACTCATTCAAGATTTTGCAAATTATCTTGACATATAAAATTGTTAAGTAAGTAGTGATTTATGGATTACATCTACCCATTCACAAATGGGTGGTTACAATATAAGGCGAATCAATTTTGGCAATAAATAATTGACAATAAGCTTATTTGGTAATGTTAAAACAATAGTCTATTGTGATATCATTGTTTAAGCGAGGGATTACAAGGTGGTTGTTAACATGTAGAAATCTTTAGATTATTTTGTTCCATAGACTTCCTAATGACTACTAGTCATTAATGGTAGACTTACTATCCCTTACCCAAGGGATGAAGCTAATGGTATTAGGTAGCTTGGGTTAGTGAATGGTTGGGGGTAATCCACTGAATTATTTAAGAGATTTCTAGGAAGGGATTAGGATAAAGGCTCTATTTTACAGGGGTTAATGTGGGCCTTATGTGTGGTATGTGGAGAAGGGAGATAGAGGAAATAGGAGCGGATGAGGGGATTCATTAAAAATTTGTGTGGCCTATGGAAAACTTTCCTTGGAAAGTGTGAGAGGAATGAAGAAAGGTGTACGTACTTAGTATGTGATTTTAATGGAAGATGGTTGAAGGACTCAAGTCTATTGTGTTCCATTGTTTTTGTACTAAATGTGGAAGGTAGAGTAGAGTATATTATGTAAGTAGGATGTGTCTTAAAGCTGATATCTTTGCATTTATTTACGATAGAGAGTATTGGGTTAACCACGAGTAGTTTTTGGAGCACCAAGCTATTAGTTGCCATAGGAAGCCAATAACCAGTCTTTGGGTGGTGGGAATAAGAAGAAGAACATACTATCAAGTTACCTCTTTATAAGTTGGAAAACACTATTGTAGGCAATAGGCAATAGTTCAAAGGGAAAACATCTGGTTATAAAAAGTACAAAGTAGAAAAAGGATTTTTGGAAGGTTGTAGGTGGCAAACAAACTACCAAAGAATTAACAAACAAGGGGAAGGAGGGACAATAGTGATATAAAGGTCTACAAACCCCTTAGGCAATATTTTGGAGGTGTTGAAGGTACTATAGAACTAAGGAGAATAACCACTCCTAGGTTTTTTCTCCCTTTCTCATATTGCTCCCTTCCTTACATTCCATTCCTTATTCCCTAGTTGAGATTACTATAAGATGTTAGGTCTAGTCATGGATAACAAACCCTCATCTTCCTTATTCCTGGCATGACCTTTTATTTCCTACTTGAGTAGTTGTAATAAAGTAAAATAGGGAGGGTAGTTCTTTACTTGGAAAATAGAGTAGCAACCCTATCCCTTGGTCTTACCCCCTAAGAGGATGGTAATGATTAGGGGCCACAATTTTTGCTATTAATAGTGGTTAATGAGCTAATAAACATTATGTAAATAAAAGCCATTTAAATAAAAATTTAATATACTTGTTAATATATATATATATTTTGAAACCCATCAAAATTTGATTATGATATGAAAATTTGAAAATAAGGTCCATTCAAAACAAAAATCCATGAATTTTTTTGGGTTAAGTTTTTCTCAACAAAATGTTTGCATCTCTGTTTTTTTTGCTTTAATATATCATATATTGAATCCCTATAAAATATCCCCAAAAAAATCAATAAAGAAAAATGTACTTATATAAAGTCATAAATAGATAACTATTCCATATTTTTCAACTTCAAATGCTCATTATTTTATATTTGGTGTATACATGGTGTAATTTTGTATATAAATGTATTTTCTTCAAGTTGACAATTTGAATCCAATGGCAAATTTGGCATATTGATGATTTTATGGCATGTTAATGCACAACACTTTACAAAAAAAATTGGCACAAAAATTGACCCATCTTATCTTGTAACAACCCAAACCTCCACCATTCCAAATCCCAATATTGGAACATTTGAAGATTACATATTGTAAGAGGAAAAATTCAACCATCATTTTAAAAATTCAATATTAAACAATCTAATTTTTTTGATGACATAATGTATAAGAAAATAATTGATTCCAACACACTATTCACTTGTTTTTATTGGAGGTCCATGAATAGGTAAACATTCACATTCTTGGAATGTTTTTGATTAAAGATTTATTGCCCTAACCAATAAACACTTTGAATATGACCTTCTAAAAAATATATCTTATAATGGTGTACACTGGTAAAACAACATTTTGTATAAATGGAACAACTATTCATTCAAATTGTAGTTATTTACCAAATTGTAAAGATTTGCCATCATTAAAATTTGATTTTTTGGATATTTGATTTTTTTTAAATTAAAATTTACAATTAAGATGGTTTTGGATGAAATTTCAATGGTGGGCAATATAATATTAAAATTTGTTGATCAAAACTTAAGATCTATCAAATGCATGCACACAAATTATTTTGGTAATCTAGCTTATCTAAACATCATTATAACTAGTGATTTTTATCAAGCCCAACCAATTATAGATACTTTAGTTTATTAACCCAATAACAACAATTTCAATTTTTTAAGACTAGATTTTTGGATTGAAAAAGTAAATGCTATCAACTTGCACAATTTATTTGTCAACACAATGACTTACTTATTCAAAATTTTAATTATTTTTGTATGGTACACAAACAAAATTAAATATTGACATCATCAAAGGACTTTTTTTGGTATACTTCCAATTGATATAAACCCCAGTTGTTTTAGGATTTTATATTGTGTTTTTGGAATTGATAATATGCAATAACATTATTTGGAATTCAAAATATATCATAAAAAAACTCAATTTTGCATATATCAATTTTAATACAATTGAAAATTAAAATGAATTCTATTTTGATTTTTTTTAGAAATTTGGTTTTCTATAACTACATGAAATTTGTGCTAAAATACAAAATAATGAATTTTTAACAAACAATGTTAACCTACCCAACTTAGAGTTTTTCAATTAATCATGCCATATTTTTGGCCATATTGCACAAGTTCTTGAAAATATTGGAATTTTTCTTCTTGAAAATAAATTGAAAAACTTCAAATGATGTTAAACCACAAATAATTTTATTATTTTTTAGTGAAACTCACTTTGAAACTTTGTGTGAGAAAAGATGCGTATTAAATTGGGAGTTACAATTCTTGAAGCTTTTCAAAAAAGCTCATCTATTACACTTGAATTCAACAAAAGATGGTAGCATTGCAAAAACATTTAAGTAAAATGTTTCAAGGTTTTTCAAAATAAACATTTTTCTTACAACTATTGAAAGCTTAATAGATCGGTAAAACTCATGTTGTAGGCAAATTGAAATAAGCAAACATCATCAAATCGTTGTTGTTGTGGGTGTAGGGTGTTCCATCCTTTTTGCAGCAAGTCTTGTCACCACCATGTTCATCAGAAGACATCAAGTTCAAGTAGGATGGAAATTTTCCAAAGTTTACATATTGTCTTGATTGGGACATGATTCAATAATTGATAACTAGTTTTTAATTTCTTGTCCTCATAGTTGCAACTTCAATTTTGAACGATATCGATTTGTTTGTCACGCACACCGAGTTGATATGTATAATTCCATCTCAATGCTGATTATGCATTTCATATGAATTTGGTCGCCAACATAAAATTTGTACAAGCTTTTAGCGATGATGATTCATGTCCAGAATTCCTGGTTCAATGAATAGTCCAACAAACAATGCAACACATATTAAAATTCAAAGAGTTAGACATGATCATAGAAAAAATGCAAGTTCCAAAATTTTTCTTAAGAAAATTCTCACAAGCTTGCATAACACTAACTAACAAACGTAAGAATTAATGTTGCATCTACAATCCATATTTGAATCAAAGGTTTTTTTTCTTAGAATGCTCACCAAAACAATGTTTTGAAATATTGAAATTTTATGAAATTCACAAATGATGAACAAACAATTAATGCATATATAGTGAACAAGCAATCTTTTTGTGTTAAGGAATGATGATGATGATGACCCACCGCCATCAATGTTTTTATACCGTGCTGGAAGTTGTGCTAGATGATCTCATCAATAAGGATCCTCCATTTCCACATGAATTTCCAGAAGAAATAGCAAATCCGATTCCATGTCTGGAGTTGGTTCCAAAGGCACAAATGACTGATACAATGAGACCAACCAATAAAGGTATCGTTTTCACAATGGAACCGGAAATATTTGAATATAAACAAGTGGTAACAGGTGCCGTCAAAAGCGAAATAGTGGCAAAAGCTATTACAGATACAGTAGCATTCACAAAATCGTCAAATTGTAGCATATATTTCGTGCCTCCACCTATGTAGGTTGAACCTTGTATACCCGCAATGTTCAAATTCCTGAAATTCGGATTCCATAATCCTATTGTCGTCACAACTCCATAATACAACACACCATTCTCAGCCTTGTAGCTGTCTGTGAATGAAGAAAGGCAACATAAAATGCTCAAGACAATGAGGGTGACGATGGTCACAACTTTTTCCGTTGTATGGCAATTGCCATTATTGGTAGCTAGTGGTACCAACAATTGAAAGACCAAGAACGTACCGGTGGGAAGCACATTTGCCAATTGGGTAAGTACGTCTGTTGAGAATGTGGAGGTTGAGGAACACATGGATGATGTTGATGAAGACATCTTCAAAGAGGATATACTTCAACAACTATACCCAAAAACAATTTAGGCACATACTATTGATTGATTGAGTGTACAAGCTCAAGACTCATTTGAAATCGAATATCGTTATTCGAACAACTCCTTTCGAAAGAGAGACATTCCTTATGATTATTCTCCTTCTTATATCTTTGAATGAAAGAAAATCACACACAACTATTGGCACCTTTGAAATTAGGTTCCAATTCTCCCATGGGAACAAAAATTTGACTTGTGGTCACATCATGATCCACATATATAATGATATGGGGTTCATAAGATTCACAACTCCATGCTACCCACATGTGAGTCCCCATCGTGAAAATGCTTTTCACTTTTTGGATCCTCAAAACAAGAAAAACATTGACCCATAAAACAATGAGGTTGAAGTTACACGATGTTTAATTTCAGATCTCTTGCGCAACGTGTTCATGAACTCTTGAAGAACTTCTTGCAAGTTGACAAGCTTGGAAAGGATAGAACACATGACATTTTGATCCAATCAAGTTCAAAATCTTGAATCCCAACACATTTAAATTTTCTTCTAGTATCAAGCAAGTTGAATCTTTGATATGCGAGAGAGAGAGAGAAGAAACACAACTCAACTTTCAAGAGGAAACTTAGGAATTCACCAAAAGGTTTACAACAATAAAATCCAAATGAAAACTCAAGAAAAAAATAAAGAATTCACAATGGACAATTTGCAACAAAACCCAACAACTTAGAAAAACATTGGAATTTATAGGAAAAAATGTGAATTCAAAAATATACATATATAATCAACAACTACAAACATACAAAGGCAAGCGATATAGAATACTTAGAAGAGTTGTGATGTACATAGTGCTTGCCATTTCTTCTATGACATTGTCAACACACAAAGAAAATAAAACACACAAAGGAAGAAAAGGAAATGAAGAGTCGACTTTCATCTCCATGACACAAAAAGAGTTTGAGAAAGACACAACAACACAAACCACGAACCCATGGTGCCATCACCATGAAGAGGGAGGGAGGGGAGCTGATGGCCAACTCTCTTTCTCTCTCTCATCTCTCCTTTGCCTTGCTATGCACTCTTGTTGTAAAGTCCTCTCTCACTTTCTCTATCTTTGTGCCTTGATATACACTTCTAGTGTAAAAGTCCTCCTCCCTCAGCTGGCTGTTCCTGAGGGAAGAAGCAATGACCCACCCAAATAAACCCACCCCCCCCCAAAAAAAAAGCTTTACCCAACTGCCATTCCTTTGCTCATCAACTTGGCAAGCAACAACATGAATCAAATTATAGAAGGCTATGGAACTTTCATTTGGCCCCACACTTCACTTTGAGGAAAGGAAATATGTTCATGAGTTGTTTGTTACTATGTAGTACCCTAGTAGATAAAGCTTTTTAGAAGGAACCCCTAAAGAGGCTGTTTGGAAGGGTTTAGGGTTTAACCCTTCTTCTTGAGTGAATTAACAATTCAATGTATATAGTATGGTAGCTATTTACAACAACCAAGGTTGGTTTTTTTTTTTAAAACCATGGTATTGGTGTAAAGAAAAATGTAGGTGCTGGGTTCACTGCTTTTGCTTTTGGGTGTGAAGTTTGAACCAACCAGCCAGCACCTAGATTGGAACCATGGTAAAAGACTCAAAATTCATCTAAATAAATATATTTAATTTAATTTTAAAAATTATTTAAATGTTCCAAAATATCCCATTGCTTAGACTAATTCAGGGTTTCCCGAGTTCAAATCTAAAAACCCAACCCAAGGTGTGTGCGTGTGTGAACTAGCACTTGGTGGGTTACCGATGTTAAATTTGGACTTAGAGAGACCCTGATTTAGTCTAAGGATGATGGATGGTATAAACCTCAAAAACTTGGAGGCTTTTACCATGGTACCAAATGAAGGTGCTATGGACCATGGTAGTAGTAGTAGTAGTAGTAGTAGTAGTGGCAAATTGAACTCACAATCCACTTGTGGTAAGGTGGTAGCCTTAACTGGTTACCATACCACATAACCAGTTAGGTTACCAGGTACCCAAACTGGTTACCAAGTAACCAATTAGGTTATCAGGTAACCAGTTAGGGGGGAAAAAAGGGACAAAAAACACACACACACACACACACACACACACACCAGCACTAAGGGACAAAGGACAAAGCCTTTTTATCATTGTTGGCTTTGTAAGCCAATTCTTGTCACAGCTGACTGGTCCAGTTCTTGTGAACTGGTAATGTACAGACTACACCCTTCTTCTGTGGTTATGGAATATATATATATATATATATATAATTATTTTAAAATTTTTAATTAAAATTTTTTTTGGCTCTGCCCAAAAGGAAAAGATTACAAAAGATTATTATAAAATTATTTTTATTTTTATTTTTATTTTATTTATAAAAAAAAAAGAAAAGGAACTGTTTGTGTCCCCAGACAAGAGCAGCAGCGGCAGCACACTCTCTTCTGTATCCAGAAGAAGAAGAAAAGAAACAGAAGCAGCAGCGCGTCCGTTGTCGCTCTTCTTCTTCTTCGGGAGTTTTGCCAGAGAGAGTGAGAGAGAGATAGAGGAAGAGGGAGTGAACTTTGGGTTTTTCTTTTTTCGTAGAGTCCGTGGAAGGAAGAGATATGTAGCTGTGGTTTTGGAAGCAGGAGACAGAGAAGAGAAGAGAAGAGAAGAGAAGGAGGAGGAGGAGGAGGAGGAGGAGGAAGGGAATAAGTTTTAGTTCTTTTTGTTGTAGAGTAATAAGGGAGAGTGTGATTGCATTGTAGGAGTGGAGGCGA
>Ga0209611_10009189_pt1 | contig 15064 bp, 6 predicted proteins | sample S1TSphgellanicum_3_FD_187693 | JGI IMG/M metagenome (GOLD analysis project Ga0209611, IMG submission 187693) | Host-associated microbial communities from peat moss isolated from Minnesota, USA - S1T2_Fc - Sphagnum magellanicum MG (SPAdes) (version 2) | ecosystem: Host-associated > Plants > Peat... | reverse complement strand
TGAAAACTTTGAAAATAGGGTAATCTATAATTTATTTACTTTTATCTTTGGTCTAGACCTATATATAGTTACAAGAGTGTAACTTTGAAGAAAGTTCAACATGGGACAAAATGTGGTGATATTGGGATCAACTTAAGGAACATTAGAAACTTGATGGAAACGTGTAAAAAATTACATAGAATGCATTGGGAGCACACCAAAACTTAAGGTTGGTGAATATTTTAGCCATGTGCTTTCCATTAGTTCAATGTCTTTCTTTTTAAGTTTTTCCAACATTTTTTTGTCCAATTTAAGAATTATGATTTGTTCCCTTTTCTTTTAAGGCAATTCTTGTAACTTGGATGTACCATATTAAAATCAACCTTATTCATTTAAAGGATATGATATGGTTTTTTGTAAAAGATTCCCAAGTTCATAACAAATTGTAAAGAACATTCCATGAATGTAGCAACACACCATTGAATGATGGCTCCCTAGTTACATCATGGATCAACTTATAGTCTTATGACATTTTTGCACTCCACTTATTTATTTTTCCCTATTCTTGGCCATGGATTGGTTAAAGGTTGTAGTTTTGCAAGCATGTACCAAAATAGTTAAAACCATTGTTTAAATTTGTGTATCATAACAAAAAGAAAACTACAAATGGAGTTGTTTTAATATGATGATATTTTCAATACATTGATATATATAACTTGAATCTAATGAATAAAAAAAATGTTCAAACATTTTTATAATAGTTGTAACCATTGTTTGTGCAATTAAAAATATTTATACCTAGTTATTTTTTACCAAAAAAAATGTAAACCTTAACATATAACATAAAAATCATCTTAATGTTTTTTCATGACTTAAGAAAATAAAAATATTTCAAGAATATTTTTATAAAAAAATAGTTACATGAAGGGGTGGGTGTGGTTCACAATTAAGTGTTGGCACCTTATATCTCATACATAATTAATGTTATTTTTTGTCTTGACATAACAAGGAAAAAACTACAATTGATTTTTTTAGGGACACATTAAGATAGAATATGTAGGTGAAAATTTTATATTTATATATACACAAATTTGAAAGAACATGGTTAACAATATGTAGGCTACCTAATAGGATTATAATGCAAAACACCTCATGATGATCTAAACTACTAGACCAAACACATTTCAAGAACCATTCTAATAATGTTTAACAACAATTCCAACAATGATTATTTGAAGGGATTAAACATTATTGGATATAATTTCAACACATACTTGCATCTAGGTAAACACATGCTCCAATTGTAAGGTTTGGGTGAAAACGTGTAACAAAGAGCCAAACAAATTACTTTGAAAGAGGATTGCAAGTTTTTTTCCCCAAAAATAACTTGTACATGCAAATGGATTCTTGAATGAATTTTTTTATAACTTGTTTTTAAGAATATTAAAATTTCCCCAATGCATCACATGTTTTTTTGTTAGTCATTATTGGATAAATATGAATTTAAAAAAGTGTACAATGTTTTTACAAATTCAATGTTTCATCTTGAAAAATGATCAAAATTTTAAATTAACACCAAAAATTCAAAATTTATATTTTATAATTTTATTGTACTTTAAGCTATATCTTTTCTTAATACATCATGTACATTGTAATCTATTTATATGTGGTAAAAGAATCTTAAAGTTTTGAAAATTTGAAGCAATTTTGAAACATTCTTGGAATTTAATTTTTTAAAAAATTCCACATTAAAAAAATTATGAATGATTTTTGAATGTGGCTGATATGTTTTTATTTTCTATAAAAAATTTCAATTAAATTTTTATTATTATATGTGTCCTTTTGATAGTTCTTTGTAAATTGACTCATTTTGATGCAATAGGTGTACATTTTCAACTGTTCTAAATTAAAACCAAAACTTAAAATTGAATCAAATGAATTTTTATTTTTTAATTCCTTGACATTCGTATGAAGGAAAAAAAGAATAACTTGCCATAATTATTATGATTTCAATTGATAGTAAAATAAATAAATGTTTGATTTTGACTGATTATGTTTAATATTTGACACACTTTTTGACTCCATGTCACATGTTTTGACCCGTTTGTCATTGTAGTACCAAGTGTTTAGACCCTCATACAAACCACACATTAAAAATTTGAGGTGATATGTAAAACCAAAGCAAAAAAAGATACATATTCTAGTAACAAACGCTCAATTTTCACATAAAATTAGTTTGTATTTATTCCATTAACATACATATTGTCCAAACTACTACAATTACATTACCTTGGTAGTTTCCACATTCATTTGTTTATTATACTCTAAGACATTCTAAAACATGCATTCACACACATTCATTTTCCTTCCAAACTCTCACACACTTTCTCCCTTAAATTCCCCCCATTTATCTTCCCCATTAAAAGATGATCCTTTAAATAGTGTGATGTAACCCGAGAACATCTCCAATGGTGTTTAATATCTGACCTTGCAAAAATATTTCTCTCATCAAAGTTTATTTATTTATTTATTCCCAACCCCACCTATAAAACTAAAACTAGGATTACAAATAGGTGCAATGTTATTAATAGCAACCCACATGGACCAATCCAACTATTTAGCCAATTAACAAATGTTAGGCTTTGTTGTGCCTTTTATTAGCCTTTACGTCTTTTGCCAAAATGTTGGGCCAAAATGATTTTTTTGAGCCAAATAGATATGATTTGACTTTTCTTCATTTGATTTTCTTTTGCAAGGCCAAATATTAAGCACTAGTGAAATTGTTTTTACTTACCTTTTACACTCATCACAATTTTTTTTCAATTTCAAAAAAAAATTCTCTCCTTGCCCATAATTTGTATGTTGGATGATCCTATACAATTAATTATACCCACTAATTGGCTAGAGCATCTTGGTTATTGTGAATATTGAGCATTGAGACAATTCATGGTAACCTATGTGCTTGCATTGGTAACCTAGTCCAATGTTGGTTGGTCCTATACAGTGCTCCTTATTACTAGTCATGGCCTCATGTTTGTCAAGTTGGAAGGTTGGAATATTTGTCACATTCCACATGACCTTTTACCCTAACTTTGAGACAAAATTTCTTTCCCCACTCCAATTCTACTCTACATCCCCTTGTTGAATTACTAGCCTTTCTTCATCATCATCATTAAACCATATCAATGGAATAATACAAACAAGCAGCTCATCATCATGGTATGGCTCTATTATTTATGACAAGTTCACACAAAATCATGAGAAATGATGGAACTCTCTAACCATGGTTAGAGCAGGTTTGTGAGCTGTTGTTACATGATGCAGGACATAAACAACTGCTTACAAACCATAATTCAAATGCAGTTCAAGCTTTAAAGTAAAACTGAGTTTGGACTTGTTATGAAAAAATTAAGTTTATCGAGTACATCACTTATATCATCTATACATTCATATCTGAGTTCAGGCCAAAGATTTACCTCAAAATCTTGCACTCATGTAAAATCCGTTCCCTTCTAGCAAGAGTCACTAAGTGCTAAACTACTAAACCTAAAGGGGTCCTATTTACCTCTTACATAATGAATGAAGTGAATTCAAGGCCTAATAAGGGTGACTTTAGAAGAGGGTCCAAGGTCCAAGGACCAATGAATTGAAGCAATCTTATTGATCAAAAGCTTTAAATTGGTCCCAAGGCCTTTAGACGAGGGTCCAAGGCCAAAATGTGACAAATTGAGGCTAAACTTGCATGGCACCTGTTTTGGAGGGAAAATCAATTGGTTCAGACCAAAAAACAGTGCTAAAAAGCGATCCTGATTTGGAGAATCAAGAATCAGGCTAGGGACCAAGGTATAGTCCAACTCAAGGATTCAATTTGCTTCAAATCAGTCCAAATCGGTTCCCAGGAAATTGGACCCTGGACCCTTGTCTAAAGTGGGCCTAAGACTCTACAGAGTCTAAATATTTAAAAGTTAACACATAGAAAAAATATGGGTTTCGGTCTCTTTCCTATGCCTTCAAATAATGTAACCAACCCCTTACCCTTGTTCTTCATGAGGTTGACAATTCACAAATTCAAATGTTGCAATCTGGAGGTACTTCACAGATTTGTAAGGAGTGCTTGAAACACCAGGAGGAAAGTTATGCTTTGTAATGTACCTCCAAATGCAAAGGAGGAAATTAGGTCAGTTTCAAAATGAGAAAGATTGCTCAAATTTTCTAGGAGTGCTCCTAGGACCTTATTAATTGCACAAATACCTAGCTTTCTTTTTTTACATGTATTCAAATATCACATTACAAGATGAAATTTTCTATCCATTTCTTGTGAGGTTGTTATGAATTTTGTAAAGCCCCATGTCCATGGTCCACACTGGAGGCTTTACAAAAATTGTAAGGCCCACTTCTTGGTCTTCTAGTGACCATGCCACCATGTGGCTGTGATCTTTACTGTGTAAAGCCCTTGGCCATGGGCTTTACCAAAATCAAGCCTGCGCTTAGGTCCACATTGCATGGGTCCTTATTCCAAGAAGTCCCACAACCTCAGCCTTTACCTACCTCATAAAACCCTGACCCAATTTTTCTTTTTTACTAGTGTGGCCTGTGCTGTTGGCCCAAGTGTGAACCCGTTACAAAATAGGGAAACTCAACATGTGAACATTGTTTTGCAATGTATGTATCGACTTTTTGAACAGCCAAATATGAAAGGAAATCAAGCTTGGTAAGCCTTCAAGTGTTACCACATTCTCAACTGATTTTTCCTCTCAAAACCTGGTTTTTCAGAATTTATTTGAATTTTCAGCGGCAGAAATCACTTAAAAATCAATATCTCTCACATTCTGAATCCAAATCTTACCAAATAAATATCATTAAATCCTGCTCATCAAGATCTTTCCAACAGCACCAAAGGCCTATTCAAATTCCTCCAAAAATTTCAGCTACAATTTAATTAAATTTGCAGTGAAAAGATCATTCAATATTCAAGAACTTTTGCATTGCAAGTCCAAACGCCATGAAACCAAGCCAGTGCACCCCTCCTCCACGAGAACTTTCCAAAGAGACCAAGAACATGATCTGAAACATCCTAGTTTGATGGATCTCATAAGTACAAAACAAAACAAACAAGCCACCTTGCTTCATAGATAGATTTCAACTGAAATTTCTTTCCTTTGGGAAAAAATTTACTTCAAAAAAAACCCAAAACTGGGGGGAAAGGAAATCTGCAAATCAATTAAAGAATTTTCATAGTGTATATTTATTTGTGAATACCCCTCGTAGACAAAAGAAGGGATCTTACACCTATCAATTAGGCGGAAGATTTCTCACACAATAGGAGTTATCCATAAAGTGATTCCCAATTGGGCTATTGAAAATTGGTTATTAATCATTGGCTATTGGTTATTGACCATTGGCTATTGGCTATTGGTCAAACTAGGGTTTAGAATTGGCAACATGTATGCAACCAAATGATCAATCCGTGCTTAAAAATGTAGTTTTTAGGTTTTGTCCTATGTGTATGTAGGATGACGAAGGAAAAATCAGCCACAATGGAGTGGGCTTAAGTTTAGACTAAGTAGGATGTAAGATTCATCCATGTAGCTTAGGATTCTCATGAGGGCTATGTAAGGAAGTACTTACTTTTCTTGAACTTTTTTCTCTTCATTTTCATTTGAGACCAAAAATGTCTTCCTGAAGTGAAAGTTATGTTTTCTGTTCTAATAATGATCGTGTGATGTGAAAATATTGAAGAATATGGATGAAGAGGACATAACTATTTTCCATTGCATGGTGGTTCCTTGCAACTCCCACAATTTTTTCACATTTCATAGATTGAAGAGGGCGTAAGGCAATCCATGGACCCAAAAGTTGGTATTTGAAATGTTTTGGCTACAATGTGAACCACACTATATTTCTTCAAAACTTTGATCAACTTCACCTTAGTAGAGTTTGATGAATTGGCAACTCTAATTGTCCCAACACTTTCAGGCCATGCATGATCTATAAGTGAAGTTCGGGTTTGATTTTATTTTTTGTTTGTGTGCAATCTCTTCATTTAGTCTTTAGGGTTAAAGGCTTTTAAGGTCTATTTTTAAGGCTAAATTTTAGAATTAATGTCTGATTTTTTTTTCATTTTTTTCATTAAGGTTTAGGGTTTAAAGATACTTCAAATTTTTTTAGGGTGAGGGTTTAGGATTAAAGTTTGAATTTATTTTTTGTTGTCATTTTTTTCATTAAGGTTTAGGGGTTAGGGGGTATCTAAGGTTTGTTTGTCGAATTAGGGTTTAAGGTTAAGGTAAGATTTGTAAATTTTTTGTCAAATTATACATTAAGGTTTTGGGTTTAGGGGTATTTAGGGTCTATTTTTAGGGTTAGGGTCTGAATTTTTTTTTGGGGTCAATTATTCATTAGGGTTTTGGGTCTAAGTGTATTTAAGGTCTATTTTTAGGGTTAGGGTTTAGGGTTAAATTCTGATTATTCAGGGTTCTGGTCAAATTATTCATTAGGGTTTTAGGTCCAAGGGTATTTAGGGTATGTTATTAGGGTTAGGGTTTAGGGGTTAAGGTATGATTTGTAATTTTTTTGTCAATTATACAATTGGGTTTTGGGTTTTGGATTTGTTACTTTTTGTCAAATTATTCATTATTCATTTAAGGTTTGTTTTTAGGGTTTAAGAATAAAGTTTGATTTTTTATTTTCTTTTCAATTTTTCCACTTAAGTATAATTAATTGGGGGTTAGGATTTAAGTTTTTGGGGTTAGGGTTTTCAGGTTTGATTTTTTATTTTCTTTTCAATTTTTCCATTTAAGTATAATTAATTGGGGGTTAGGATTTAGGTTTTTGGGGTTAGGGTTTTTAGGTTTGTTTTTTTCTATCTTGCATGATACCATCTAAAAAATATTAGTTGTATTAGGTAGGCCATCCAAGTTCACACCTAAATAACATTTTTTCCAACTTTATTTTTTACATGAAACATGGTAATGTTGTTAAGCATGACACCTTCATGTGGAATTGGTCAAAATGTGCATTGTGTGATGATGCATTATTCATTGTATCATGCATCAATGATAAACTTGGTTATGAGATTTAATGGCCCACACTTGAATAAAGGGTTACCTTGGGTACACATTCGTGAAAATTTCCCAGGTGTATAGGGTTTGTTGATGACACCTTGATCAAAATTCATAAGTAATGGTAGAATGAGGCACATTGCAAATGGTTTAATGAGTTCATATATATGCAATGAACAACACGGTCATTTTGGTCCATCATGGGTTGTTCATTTACATAGACACATGCTACATGTGTTCCTATCATGATGTGAACATCTTATGGCATTGAAGTGTGTATAGAAATTTGTGTCAATACTTCACCCATGGGGATGAATATTTTGAATACCTATTAAAAATCTAGGTTATATGGGTGAAAAAATGTTTATTATGTGTAAGATAGGGTGATGGGAATCGGCGTCAAATGTTGACCATGATGAAGTGCAAATTTTTAAATGCAAGTGGAATGGGGGATTAGTGGGCTAAATAAAAAATGGAGATGTTTCATGAAGAGTTTTGATTCCACACAACCTAAGTTTACACATTTATCCCAAACTATAGCTATTTTCACTAATTTCCTACATAGGAGGCATATGGACCTCACATAAAAGGTGGTTGGGGACCAAAACTTCGATCCATCTACACATGACATGTAAGAAACTTCTAGCTACATATCCAAAATGTATTTAACGTGTGTTTTAAATTCCTCTTTTACAACCTTTGTATAGTTAATTGCCTTCAAGTTGTTGATCTTGATTTTTTTCTTATATTCATTATTGATTTCCACCTTACCCACTAGGAAAACACCATAGATTTCATAGGTGGAGGCATAATAGGACGCCACTATTGCCATGCCCTTGGATTGGCTTTACAACATTTCCACCTTAGTCATCGTCCACTTGCCACCATCACCTACAAATGTTTTAGAATGTAAAGATGCATTAAGGTTAGATGTAAAACCTTCAAGCTTGGGGGAGTTAGAAATTTAGGGGTTATTGGCCTAGCGATGGCACACCATCCATCATATTTTGATGTCTTTTCAAGGTGTTCCTTAAAACATGACCATTTGTAGTTTTGAAATGTTCCAACATATCATCACATTGAAGTGTTATTTCTAACCCCTCTTCATCAGAATTTATAGTTTTCAATTCCTTCAAGGTGTTGTGTAACCAATCTTTCAATGTTTGCTTTGTAATTGATGAATATGGATATTCTTTTTGGTAATCAACATACACATTTTTCCAAAATGCATGGAGGATCACCTAAGTAACTTGTATCCTACATGTGTTCCATGAAACAACATAATCATGAACACCATAATCACCACATTATTTCACAATAATGTAACACTTGATGACCAAGACCATGTCATCTCAAATAAGGAAATAAAAAGTTGTAACATCATGGCTAACCACATGATGTTTTTAAGGAATGATTATTTCACCATAACTTGATTGATTTGGACCAAGACCATGATTTTAAAAAACATAAACACCATGATCACTACTTTTTGGTTATTATGATTAGGGACTATTTGACCAGAATGAAGATGAAGTTGACTAAAACTAAGATATGAAACAACAAAATCAAAAATAAGAACACCATGATTGCCACTTTTGGGTTATTAATTAAACATTGTTTGGTTAAAATGAAGATGAAGATGATCAAAAATAAAATAGAAACAACATAATGAATAGGATCGATACCATGAATACCATTTTTGGGTTATTGATTAAACATTGTTTGATTAAAATGAAAATGAATATGATGAAAACCATGGTTTAAAACAACATAGTCAAGATCACCATATTCACCACGTTGTTTCACCATAATTTAACAATTGATGACTAAGACCATGATTTAAAAAATGGAATCAAAGCTGCAACACCATGGTTAGCCATTGGATGTTTTTAAAGAAAGATTGTTTCACCATAATATAATTGGTTTAAACCAAGACCATGATCTGAAACAACAGAATCAATGCCATAAACACCATGGTTAAGAGCTAGCTGATGTTTTTAAGGAAGATTGTTTGGTATTTCATCTAATTGGTCATGACCAAGACCATGATTTAAAAGATGGAAATCAATAACTACAACACCATGGTTAACCATTGGATGTTTTTAAGGAAGGATGGTTTCACCATAATCTAATTGGTACAGGCTAAAACCATGATTTCAAACAACATAATCAAAAGCATAAACTCCATGGTTAAAAACTAGATGTTTTTAAGGAGGGGCCATTTTAGATTTCATCTGATTAGTCATGACCAAGACCATGATCACCACATGGGCTAATATTTAATGATTGTTTAACCAAAATGAAAAGGAAGATGACCAAGATCATGAATGGGAAACCCTACACGTTAAAATGGACCATAAGTTTAAAGTTTTCAACCTTACCCATACAAATTGATGCCAAAATTCATGGGTTTTATAAGTTACTTTCAACCTTAAACCTTTCAACCTAAATAAACCTGAAAAATGATCTACCTACTCATGATCCATACAAATACATATGTATGAATGGACTACAATTTTGGGGTTATGTTTCAAGTATTCCTACCACCCACAAAAGCCATGGTCCATACAAATTGATTCGTAGCAAGTGCTATAAGGTTTCAAATTTTTTATCAATTCACAAATTCAAAATACATCATTTCAAAATTAAAAAGTCTCAAAGAAACTAGCTATCAAACTTCCCAAAAAGTAAGCAAACAAATTGCCATCAAGCATTATCTACATGGTTGGATTTATAACCAAAATGTCAATTGTTTATTGAAACATTTAATAAGCAAAATTTGAACTAATTTATTTCAAATTGCAAGTGTTGTTTAAAAGACCATTTTAGAAGTCCTTAGGTGGTTATTGTGCATTGGTAAAAGATGTTGTAATATTTCACAACATTTAAGACATGCCATTCCACAAAGTCACTAACAACCTTATGCTAAGTTCAATTTACTCAATAGAGGTGCCACATCATTAACTAGTCCAATGATAATTTTTTGAGAATATGTTCAATGACAAATGCATCTATTAAAGGAGGGAGTAGATGATTGGGGTATTCATAAATTTTTTCATGGCTATGGGGACATTTAGGGGTGCAAAGGTTTGGGGTACAAGGCAATAAAAATTATAGAATTTGTGGAGGGGGCAAAAGGAGGTCTTTTGTTTTTGGGGTTTGAAACACATGTTCACATTCTTGCTTCAAGGATGTTTTAAACCATCCACCAATTAAGGTTTGTAAAAACTCAAAAACCTTGTGACAACAAATGAAAAATGACCACAATAAGAAAAAAAATGTTTGCCAAAAGGTAAGTTTTTTAGCAAGACAATCAAAAAGTTATTCATCTTCTTGCACACCCTAACTTAGTACAAAAATCATAATTTCCTACATTGGGCTAAACTTCACCTACCAAAAAGATGTTGTGAAACTCAAAACAAATAACTTAAAAAAATCCTCTTCAAAGCACTTATAAACAATTTTTTTTCAAAGCACTTCTAAACTCTTCTTTAGGTTGTGTCATTATCCCAAAACTTGTTCATTCTAATGCCAAAGTCAAAGGTAGCAAGCTATATTTCTCTCCTTTCCCTCTGTTGCGGTTGTAGTAATTTTGATGGTTTTTCCAAGCTTGTGGTTTTTCTCATATGAGATGCATTTGGCATCAAACTTTCTTTAACTTGTCATGAGGTTTTAGATGGATAAAGAAGTCAACACAAACTTAATTCATGCCAAGTTGAATACTTATTTTGAGTTTCGAACCTTGTTGGGCCTTTTCATATTTTTTTTTCAAGGCGTTTTCAATCCCATCCCCTAAATCAAGCAAACATGAACTTTTGATGTGGTGTCTGACTTTATAAAAATAATTATAATAGGCACATATCCTTCTAATTCCCCACCTTATGATCTATCTTGAAAATATAATTATCATATTTTTAAAAAATATAACATATTTGGAAAATATAATATATTTAGGCAAACCCCATGCTTCATGGCAAGTAAAGCCCATGGTGGGTGTACCCCCACCTTGGGGATTTACCCTACACATTGATGTTTTAAAAAAAAAAAAGTTTGTGTCAATTGCAAGCATCCTAGTGGGATTCAACATTAAATGGTGACCTATTTCCAAAATGAAAAAGTGGTTTCAAAAACCCTCCAAACTAAAATCCAAATCTAGATGTGGTGAAAAAAAATTATTAACAAAAAATTGTAAAAATCTCCCAAAAACAAGGAACATGCAATAATTTTTGGTAGAGTCTTACATTTGTGCAAAAATTCACAAAAAGAAAAAAAATAAAACAAATGTTGTTACAAATAATTTAACCCCCTTTGTTTCGGCTTGAATGACCCATCCCCTATGGTTGCATTCGTTCCGTTTGGGATGAAATGGTTCTCATTCCAATTACCAACTTGGTAGTCAGAAATGTTGAGTCAAAGTTTTCTTTTGCCTACCTTTTAACCTTAAAATTTTTTTTATACCCCCATACCTACCTCATTTGTTCATCAATGTTTTTTTTTTTTTTTCAAATGTTTTTAAACATTAAACCCCAAACCTACCATAGGTCGCCATCACTATTGTCACAATTTGCTATTATGGTTGGTGTGTGGGAGCACTCCATAGTGAAAGAAGTGTTGCAAGGTGAAGTTGTGCATGAAAAAAATGGGGGAACAATGTTGCTGCAAAGAAAGTGGAGAACATTGTTGTTGTTATTGCGGGGGGAGTGGGAGAACATTGTTACGTAATGGAAGGTTGTTGCGGGAGGAGCTAGGCTACAAGAGGAGTGAAACGAAGATGCGGGAAGAGTGTTGATGAAGTAAGGGTTCTACATCTTCTACATTTTTTTTTTCCTTTTCTTACATAATTGTAGAAGTTTTTTTTTTCTTACAAAGTTGTTGAAGGAAAAGAAAATGATGAGTAACTTCTCATTGTTGTCTTCTTCTTCTTCTTCTTCTTCTTCTTCTTCTTATTTTGCTCCAAAAAAAGATGATAGTGATCTTTGTCATCATCATCTTCTTCTTCTTCTTAGTTTGTTCCAAAAAGAAGACGATGACAACAACAATGTTCATTGTCATCATTTTTTTTTTCTTTTTAGTTTGCTCTAGATGAAGATGATAGCAAGTGTTGATGTCGTTGTCTTCTTCTTTTTCTTCCTAATATGTTCCAGAAAGAAGAAGACGACGATGATCGATGATGTTCATTATCGTCTTTTCCTTCTTTTGACTCTATTCCATTCATCCCCAGGAAAGACAACATTGGCTAGGTTTTTAAATCCTGAATATATTGTTTTTGTGAATGCTCATCACTTTGATTACATCATAAAATTTGAAAAAAAACAAAAAAAGTTAAAAAATTAAAGGATTACAGTTAGTAACAGGTAAACAAGGAGGTGTGAACTCCATAAATTAAAAGCTTCTTGCCATCTCTACACTCAAATCCTCCATCACGTTTATGGAATCCCAAGTGTTCATTTTCCCATGCAATAAGTGAAACTGTTCATTTCAAAATTCTCTTTGAATTGACAATGCTAGGACTTAATAGTCTTAGATTTTTTTAGTGATATTGCAAAATTAGTTCTTCTCTTGCATTGTTCATGTAGGCAGTCATTTTACAAGTCTAGTGAGAGCAGATCTTGAAGTTGTAAGGTCAAAGCTAGTTGTTGTAACTCAAGTTTCTTTTTTGCATACTTGTTCACATTGTTAACATTTTGAGGTTTCTAGCTTTTAACCCTTGTTGGCAGTCTTTATTTGTTTTCGTGATGCTATAGGTGATGTTGAATTACTATTGAAATATCGAGCTAGTTTACTTTTGTTGCAAATGTGAGTAATTTCCAAGGAGAATTTCTATTGTAATTGCTTACATTAATTGAATTTTTAGTGGTAGAAATCACTTAAAAATCAATATCTCCCACATTTTGAATCCAAGTCCAATTTTTGTCGCTAAACAATACTTTCATTTAATAAGGTTAGCACATTATGTGAATATGATAAATCATTTAAATAATACCTTCATGAATGCATGTTAAAGTTCATTATCCTTATCATGAAATAGTCGCATAATAACCTCAAAGAGATATTATATTTGAATATTTATATATAATCAAATTGCTCACTTTCATGAAATGACCCCTTGGTGCATAAACCAATTTTTCTATGCAAGTATTGCAAATTCTTGACCTTTTATTATCAATGGTTTTGTTTTTTATAAAGCCCTTGAAATTGTAACACCCACATCATTAACCAACACATGTTTAAGGTGCAATCTGGCCACCTTTCTAAAGACTTGGGTTATTTATAACTCATATCCAATAGGTGCCCCATCTCAACATGAAGGTATTGTAGAAACTTGGTCCATTGTCATTCAAGTTTCATCATATCATGATTGGTCTTGAATATGCAATACTTTCATCCATCCTTTCACTGTTATGATGAAAAATATTTAAAAGAAGCAAAAAATAGAATAAAATTATGCAATACTTGCATCTAAAGCATAAAATGCTAGTTGTATTTCTTATGTTTCAGGTAGTAATTAGTTCAATATGAGGGTATCGTGGAAACTTGGTCCATTGCCATTCAAGTCTAACACATCATGATTGGTCCTAGGTATGCAATACTTTCATCCATCGTTTCGCCATTGTGATGAAAAATAAAACTATGCAATACTTGCATCTAAAGCCAACTAAATTCCTCTTGTTTTAGGTAATACCCATCTCAACATGAAGGTATTGCGAAAATTTGGTCCATTGGCATTCAAGTCTACCACATCATGATTGGCCCTATGTATGCAATACCCTCATCCATAGTTTGGTGGAATTTAGTCTCTTAGAAGTATGACATAAAAAGGGAAGGTAGAATATATGAATATTATATAAAGTTTTGTCATATTTATGTATTGGTTTTTCTTTTCTTCTACAAAATCTAAGAGTTATCTATTCCTTTAGTTAAGTTTAAAATAAGAATTATGTAGAAGTTTAACCAGTAAAATATATAGGTTTTGCCCAAAAAAATTTTAGCCACAAAAAAAGGTTTAGCCAAGAAATATAAATTTAGCCAATAAGAAATATAGGTTTAGCCAAGAGATATAAGTTTAGTTAAGAAGAAATATAGGTTTAGCCAAAAGATATAAGTTTAGTTAAGAAGAAATATAGGTTTAGCCAAGAGATTGTAGTTTAGTTAGTAAGATATATAAGTTTTGCCAAAAGATAAAAGTTTAGCGAAAAAGAAAAATAAATTTAGCCAAAAATATAAGTTCAACCAAGAAGAAATATAGGTTTAGCCAAAAGATATACATTTAGTCAAGAAGAAATATAATTTAGCCAAGAGATAAAAGTTTAACTAGTAAGATATATAGGTTTATCCAAAAGATAATAATTTAGCTAGTAAGATATTTAGGTTTTGCTAAGAGATAGAAGTTTAGTCAAAAAAAAAAAGTTTAAACAAGAAAAAATATAGGTTTATCCAAAAGATATAAGTTTAGCCAAAAGGATAAAAGTTTGGCCAATAAAATATATAGATTTAGCCAAGAGATAGAAATTTAGCCAAAAAATTAACTTTAACCAAGAATAAATATAGGTTTAGGCAAGAGACATAAGTTTAACCAAGAAAAAAAAAAGTTTAGCCAAGAGATAAAGTTTAGCCAAAAGGAGATAAGAGTTTGCCAAGGTAAGTAAGGGATTAGTTGTTAGTTTGTAGGTGGGGCTAAGATTTAGGTTAGTAGGGTAGCTAGGTGGGTGGGTAGTATGGAGGTCAGGGTTGAGAAAAAATTGACAACCAAAAAAATAAAATGATCAAAGGTCAGCAGCCAAAAAAGATTGACTGCGGTAGAATGTTGGATAGTGAAATGTAAAAAGACGGATGAAAAAGAGACGAATCATCCAGCCCAATTAATGTGATGTTATTTTAAATATTTCAATAAGGCTTTGATGAAGATTTAATAACAAAAATCATAATGAAATGAAAATTTAATTGATTAATTTTAATTGTTTTTTATGTTATAAAAATTATTATTGCCCTAAGAGTTTTTTTTTTTTTTTTTTTTTTAGTTTTTTTTT
>Ga0209611_10009187_pt1 | contig 15067 bp, 13 predicted proteins | sample S1TSphgellanicum_3_FD_187693 | JGI IMG/M metagenome (GOLD analysis project Ga0209611, IMG submission 187693) | Host-associated microbial communities from peat moss isolated from Minnesota, USA - S1T2_Fc - Sphagnum magellanicum MG (SPAdes) (version 2) | ecosystem: Host-associated > Plants > Peat... | reverse complement strand
CACTTCTTATGAACCGACGTGATTTTCTCATCAACGCTGGCATCTTTGCAGTCAGTAGCCTAACAGCTATTGGCACCCACGCTTATATCGCCAGATCCGCTATCTCCAACGATAACCAAAAACGCTTAATTGTGATTTTCCTACGTGGTGCAGTGGATGGACTTAACATAGTAGTTCCCCACGCAGAAACTGCTTACTACCAGGCGCGACCTCAAATCGCGATTCCAAAACCAGGCGATCGCGAAGGAGTTCTGGATTTAGATGGACGTTTTGGGTTGCATCCAGCATTGGCTCCTTTAATACCTCTGTGGAAGCAGGGAACTCTTGCCTTTGTTCATGCTGCTGGTTCCCTCGATCCAACTCGCTCCCACTTTGATGCTCAATATTACATGGAAAGCGGTACTCCGGGAGTAAGAAATACTACAGATGGCTGGATGAATCGTCTACTAGGCATTTTATCTGGACGGACGCCTATCCAGGCAGTGACTGTAGGTGAGACCACACCACGTATTTTTGCAGGAAGGATACCTGTAGCAAATTTAGCCTCTGGTAGAAATGCTGACAAGCCCTTGCCATTGGATCGTCCACAAGTGGCAGAGGCGTTTGATAAACTTTATAGCGGTAAGGATGAGCTGAGCCAAACCTATCACGAAGGGCAGATGGCACGTCAGGCGTTGAAGAGTGATCTGGATGCTGAAATGAAAATGGCAAATAATGGTGCACCTCTGCCTTACGGCTTTGCCAAAGATGCTCAACGACTGGCAAAACTAATGGTGAAAGATCCCAGAATTCAGTTAGGGTTTATGGATTTAGGTGGCTGGGATACCCACGTTAATCAGGGCGGCAGTAAAGGACAATTAGCCCGCAACCTACAACAACTGGGAAGCGGTTTGGCAAGTTTAGTACAAGGGTTAGGTTCCGCCTACCCGAATACAGCAATTGTAGTGATGTCTGAGTTTGGTCGCACAGTCAATGAAAATGGCAATGGTGGTACCGACCACGGACATGGAAATGTGATGTGGATTTTAGGTGGCAAAGTTCGCGGTGGCAAAGTTTATGGAGAATGGCCTGGGTTAGCAACTAAACAACTTTATCAGAATAGGGACTTGGCAATAACAACCGATTTCCGAGATGTGATCACTACTATATTGGAACGTCATATCAATCTGGACGAAACAAAATTGAATCAAATTTTCCCAAGTTATGCACCCACTCAGAAAATTGAATTGATTTAATTGAAATATAGCACTTCTTGTTTAGATGCAAAGCACAGTGCTATATCAGGAAACTCCAAAAAATAAATTATGCTTTTTTAAGATTGTTGACTGTTGAGTGTTGACTGTCAACGGTCAATAGTGTCTATACCCAAGGCACGTAATTGCTCCCGTAAACGAGCATTCTCCTGTTCTGCTGTTTCAGCACGTTGGTGTTCTGCTTCAGCACGTTGGTGTTCTGTTTCAGCACGTTGGTGTTCTGTTTCAGCACGTTGGTGTTCTGTTTCAGCGCGTTGGCGTTCTGCTTCAGCACGTTGGCGTTCTGTTTCGGCACGTTGGTGTTCTGTTTCAGCGCGTTGGCGTTCTATTTCTGCGCGTTCATCTCCTGTGAGCAGTAGGTTCCCTTGGTCATCCCACCACCGCAGCCAAGGGAACTCTGTGTCTAATAAAAAATCACCTTGCCAGATACCTAATTCTGCACCCATAGGCGTAATTGGATAATGTCCTCTGCTATTGGGACTTATGTTTTGATAACGTCCAGCTACTAATTGGTAAACTTCTACTGATGCTTTTTTAGCTTCATAAATTCCATAAAAAGCTGGACGAATGACATTTTCATAAACCCAAAATTTCCCTTCCCAGGGCGTACGATCTCGTTCTTCTTTTCCATCACCAGAGGCAAATTCCAACACGATCAAGGGTGCAATCAATTCTTGCCACAACATATAAGAACGGCGGAACTCTCCGCTGAGGGTAGGTGAGACATTCGGCACATAAAACCAGTCTGGTGCTTCTGCGTCACGTTCTGGTAGGTCTGTCATTCGCCAATAAATACCGCAGTCTTGTCCAATGCAATATTGCCCATTGGGATGAATTTCTTGCAGGCGTGGTAAGATTGAGTCTGTGAGTAAAATGCTTTGGCGATGTTCCTGGAAATTTTTGCCTCCGGCACGCTTCGCGAACACAAATATACCATCAGACTCTGGAAGCTGTGTGTGGTCTGGCAAGACTTGGCTTTTGGGTTGAATTACCATCGCATGACCTCAGATTGAGAATACTTGAAAACTTCCTGCTGACTCATCGCTGCACCTTCAAGGAGCAATTTGCTCAGCATCTCGGCTATTAGCGCGCAATCCTTTGAACGTGCCCATAGCATCCGGTGACCGTGTTGTCGTCAGTTGGCAAGGTACGCACTTATTCGCTGTTATGTAAGCGGCTTCTAATTGTAGCGTAAACCTGCCTCACTATTCATAATCGGGGTGCGCTCCAGGTGCAATTTGCAGAAACAATTTTCTGCTATAGAGCTTTAGCGCGTCGCCGGCTGAGGCATTGGCAGCAAAAACCGTTCTTTTTCTTCGGATGTAATATAACCTCCATCCACAGCTTTACCCATAACTTCATCTAGAAAATTTCTGAAACCTTCTAATACTTGATTTTTATCGAATTCAAAGTACTTTTGTTTGGAAGAATAACCAAACTCTTGCAGAGTGCAGCTAATTTTCCTGCCTACAAGCACAAATTTGAGCGTTACACAACAACTTTCTGCAAATACTATTTCAATTTTTTTTCCTTGTGATAAAGCTAAAACTTGTTTAGGTAAATCTTTCTCTAATAGCATACAAATATCAGGGTCAAAAAACACCCGGTTTCTCTCATCACCGATTTGGATTAATACTTGATAATTACATTCAAAACAGAAACGTCGGATTCCCATTTCAAATTCAGAAAGTTCTCCTAATGGATCTTCTGGAGGATCGGCATATTTTTCCTGACAAAGTTCTTCTATTCTGAACTCAAATTTTTGAGTATTATTCACTTTGGTTACTCCTATTTAACGATGAGAGAACAAAGCTATCTGGGACAGGATACCCAAAGTTTAACGTGCCGTCAAAATTCCTTTCAATTACTGCACGAGTGACGTTTTCCTTTATACTTCCATCAGGGTAATAAACTTGACCTACAGGACGTTTAAAATCAATTATGTACATACCGGGATATTTAGGTGTCACTTTCTCAGCCTGCACCCAGGGTAAGAGCATTTAGCCACTGTCCTTGGGGATTATTAGTCTTTGCCATTCTTCCCCTAAATTGATATGGTTTAAGCTTGGGACCATGATGACGCTCAATATGATCGTAAGCTTTCATTGATTTAGGATTGTTCCATTGAGGTTCAGCCCCACTCCCTCTCCATTCACAACCACTTCCAACTTCTATAGTAGGATCTATTATCTGCTGTTGTACAACTTCTACAATTTGTAAATTTTCTGGAGAAGTTGCATCATTTTCATTCAAACCGATGGATTTCCTCCTAAGCGATAAATTGCACTCACAGATTTTCTAAATCAATTCCCTTTTCTTGGAGTCGGGCTAACAATTCTTGATAACGCTGTCGTTCTTGTTCAAGTTGAAGAAGCGCTGCTTCCTTCTCTTGACGCTCTGTGTCAGCACGCTGACGTTCTTGTTCTCGTAATTGATCTAGTTCCACAAATGTGAGAAACTTTTGTCCATCCGGTCGATAAATTTCCAAAGTATCAGGCGTAAGTTCAAACCGCACTCCCAAACGGGGACTCACCCAACCATTCATTTCTTCAATGACTTCTAAATCTTCCCCACAGCGCTGCAACCCAGTCAACTCGACTTTTTCTGGATCGTAGATGTAATATTCCTCCACTCCATAGCGTTGATAAAACAGTAGTTTATTTGCCATTTCTTTGGTCGTGTTGCTGGAGGATAAGATTTCAAATACTACCTGTGGCGCAATGTTGTTTTCCTCCCACTGCTTGTAGGAACGCCTGTCTCCTTTTGCTCTACCAAACACAACCATTGCATCCGGTGCAAGACATTTGTTACTTCCCTTGACTGGATACCAAAATAGATCGCCGGCAATGAATACATCAGCAATGGCTGCAAACAAGATTTCTAAATTTTCTTTTACAGTAACAATCCAGCGAAATTGTATGGTGTTATCTGCCATTGGTTTGCCGTCGCTTTCGGGGTAGATAATATCATACTCCGTGTCCGATATTATAGGTGTAAGTTGTTGTACCATCCGTGTTAACCGTATTGGGATAATTAGCCGTTGATGATAGAATTTTAGTTTACCGTTCTTTTATGCTATCGTCGCGGTTAATAACAAGCATATATCACAACTTTGTAGTGAGATTGTCACCCTAAGTAGAGTTGTCCAAGAAATTAATATTGGATCTGAAAATGACCTAGCTAAAATTTGGCTCAGTAACGAGAGAAGCCTATGGATTCGAGGAGATTTCTCTTGATGGATTATCTGGTGGTGGAAGATCTGACCATGTCCAAGGTTCTTCTAATTGGAGAGTAAATTTTTGAGCATGATTCACTTATCACGGGTAGTCTGATTCTGGCGTGTCACATCTGGACTTTCTAAAGCCTGCACTTGAACTTGTAAATGATTAACTTGAATTTCTAAGTCACGCTTTTGCTTTTCTGAATTATCCACAGCAGTTTGCAAATTAGCCCATTGAGTCTTCTTGTCTTTTAATTGAACTTCTATACCTTTATTTTCATTATTTAATTTCTGATTTATAAATTCTAACTCCTGGTTTTCCTTTCTTAGATTTTGATTTTTAATTTGTGAACTTTGATCGGGTAAGATTAATTGCTTTCCTAACCAAAGATTAAAACATAACAGAAATATCAATCCCACTATTATTAGTTTTTTTTCATGTGGTTTTCTATCACTTACTGGATTTTCATCTTCCCAATCTTCATCTTTTGAATTTATTTTACTAGATAAACCACGCCATACTTTATCTTTTACAAAACCATTCTTGCTATTTACTTCTATAGCAACTACTAAGAACTCTTCTCCATCAGGAAAACATTTTAATTCGGCAATTTCATCAGAAAGAGCTTTTTTTCTGTCTGATAAATTTCCTATTTTACGCTGGTTTATTGGTTCTTTTTTACCAGAAATACCTTGTGGAATTAACTTTTCAATATCACTCCACTTCACCTCAAATCCATCCTTACCCCCAGATGTCACCGCAGAGTCTATTTGTAGTTTCAACTCATCTCGCAGTGCTTGAACAGTGAGCGCTTGCAAAACTGGGTTATCATCAGAATTTTCACCAACCCATGCTATAGAATTACGGATTTTACGATGACGATCATCTGTGCGATCGCTTGTTTCTAAACCAGTGACTAGCAAGATTAACTTATAATCTAATCGTTATCCGCCCAGTAGTCGCCAGATGACTTTGGCATCCGTACAAATAGCACTGCATCCACTTCTTGTCCCAGAGTTTTCATCAAGCGTTCTTCGTCGCCAACGCCTGTATCCCCCAAACCAGGCATATCCACTAATGCAATCTGCCCGACATCAGTATTAGGAAAGTTACAAACAATCTTCACTTCTCGCACTGCTAGATAGTTGAAAAATACCCGGTGTCCGTCAGGAGTATCTTGAGCTACATATTCCCGAATCTCATGCCGAGAAATCCGGCGGGATGAGAGTTCTCGCAGCAGATGACGATACTTTTCTAGATAGGTGTGATATCTGTTCAGATGTTCGTACATTGCTCCCGGTTCTGCGTATCCGGGAAGATTTTTAGGTAGAGGAGGGAGCGGTTTGGTAGCAAACTCTTCAATTGCAATCGGCTTTGCACCCAAGTTAAGTTTCTCGTAATATGGAGCAATGATCTCATCTAAGAACGATCGCTCTGAGTGAAACCAGACTTCTCCGTAAGTCTCCACGTTTGGATTGTGGTAAATCGTACTCCGAACACCCGTGCAGTGTTGCCTGTCTCCATCTGGAATTTCCGCAGCAGTCAATCCTGTTAAACTTTGTAGTAGCCGACTCTTGCCTTGCCTTGCTCGTCCAACTACTCCAATGTTGAGCGTATCACGGCAAAGGCGCACTTTCAGCTTACCTAAAGCCTCTAGTTCAGCAGCGATATTCGATTGAATCTTAGCTAAATCAATTTCCTCCAAACGTGTAGTAACATTTGAGTCATCAACTCGCGTCAGCAAATTGTGACGACGGTCGTCAAGATTACGAAGTGCTGAGGAAAGAGAATTCAAATTTGCCTCCACCCTTTCAATTTTCTGGGCTAGAGGGCGGCGCTTTTCAATGATGCTGGCAATTTTCCCAGTCCTGGTTGTAGTTGAGTTCATCTGGCTGATGGCGGAGTTTAGCTATTGCTTAGGGAAAAACCAAATTGTTGTAGATGCAAGATATACTTACTTATTACTGACAAAGTGGTGACGTTTTATATCCCTACTACATAGTGTTCCCAAACAAAGCAGCAAACTAACAACCTGTTACCCAACAAATACTTTTGAAGTATAATCCCCGATAACTTCCGCTGATTTTCATGCCCTTTTTAGGCGTAGCATGAGATGATACAGAAAATTCCATAAAAAGTTGACTGGATATTACAGACAAATTATCTGCTGCATCCCCTACATCATCTGTCGCCCAATCGCTTCACTAAACACTCAGCAATACGTTTAGCGGCTCCTGGTTTACCCATCCTCCGTATACCATTTTCGGCACTCATATGCAATCGGTCTGGATTTGCTAGGAGCAATCGCACCACCGCAGCAACTTCATCCGGCTGTTCTACTAAAATGACAGATTCCCCCAGCAAGCGGCTTTGTGCTTCAGCAAAAGCTGGGGTAAATTGAGGACCACCTCCAGGAATAATGATCGCTGGTTTCCCCAAACCGACAAATTGCTCTGTCGCTGTTCCTGCCATAGCGATCGCCAAATCTCCTAAATGTAAGCAGTCATTATAAGCATTTTGCGTCAAGATAAAATATGCATTTTTTTGCTTAAATGTCAAGGCATCCGCATCGGGAATTTTGAGCGGAGATTCTGATTGAGGACGCCAGCCTTGGGATTGGAGAATTTGACGCATACTTTCATAGTGTAAACTGGGTGCGATCGCACCCAAAAACACCACTGTTCTGGAAGTGTGTCGAATAAAATCTGGCTCCTGAAAAAGTGACATCAATGCAGACACAGCAATCATAATGATCTGCCAGTTAGCGTAGGCTTCTGGAGGACGGGAACCAGGTAGAACAGTCATTACCATTGGTCTAGCTAATTCTTGCTGTTCTGTATCAGCGCTATAAAATCGTTGGGGTGGGAATTTCGGTTCAAGATCATCCATCATTGGGTTACCCAAATCAAAAGCAGGAACGGGCCACTTTTTTAAGATTCTGGTAGTCAGCGAGTCTCTGGGAAACACCGCCTTGCAGCGACGCCGACTCATCAACCAACGTTCCCAAGGATGGTAAACCGAACCGGAAAAGTTTTCCCAGCGAGCACCTTTCGTTTTCCGTCGCAATAAATCAACGTCATCCCGGACATAGTATTCCGATTTTGCCGTGCCGACAAAAGCATAGTTTGCACTGCTCAACCACGCAAACAATAGTGGCACAATATCCCCCACAGCTAAAATGGCTATCCTATCACCTAATTTTTCCTGAGCATTTACCCAGCGACGTATAGCATTGAACTGGCTGAGGGTAAGTTGCAGTAAGCCACCACGCATATCTCGCACGAGTTGGCGTCCATCCATATAGATAAAACCACCAGATGGCATGGTGTGTACTGAACCAATGAGAGGGATTTCCAACTGTTGGTAGGCGTGTCCTCCACCTACTAAGGGTAAAGCGAAGATGCGTGGGGGGTTAGGCTGTTGCTGGAGTTGCCGCAAAATTCGGACTGCAATTAAATCCTCCCCATGACCATTGCTTAAAACCAGTAACCGAATGTGAGAATTTTCAGCTTGCAGGTTGGAGGTTAGGGATAAGGGCGAAAAATCACTCATGAGAAACAAAATGTCACAACTAACTGTCTTTTTTGGCAAGAGGGATAAATGAGTATAAATTGGCGCAGAAGCTGGAAGTTAGTATTATCCCCATGACCTAACCTCAGCATATTCACTACAAACTAACTCCCAGTTAATCAGGCTATTTATGATGCAAGTGTGTTCTGCTGTATTTTATACTCTAGCGACTTTAGTAGCTGGCAATGTGCAAGAGCGAGCAATTGCTGTTTCTCGTTCTCAAACTACCACTCCAGCAGAAAAAGCCAGTAACTTGGTCGTTCCAGTCACAGAAGGAATACCTGCACGGATCAAGACCATTGCACCTCCAGATACTGTAGTTATCCCACAATTTTCCCCAAATTATGCAAATGTGCAAACTAGTAGTGAAGAAGGCAGCTATGCTGAGGGCAGCTATGTTGCAATGCAGTGTGGGCTTCAGACCCATACTGCATGCGCGAGCCACCAAATCGGAGATGCAAGGTGGGGGGCTTAAACCCTTGGCACACGAGTGGTCGAGATCGAGGGTTCGGACATTCATGATTCGGGATAAATCCCTTCAGCATAGCTGCCCTCTGCCCTCTACCTTTCCTGCTAACAATCCAGTAGTAATACTTTCTCCCAAGAGGAGACGCTGCGCGAACAGACAGGGGATGAAGGCTAACCGTACCATGACAGCTACCGTCATGGTATGATACAGGAATATCACTTATGGGTGAGGCAAGTAAGGTACGCCGGGACTCGACGAAACCAGGACTATGAAGTTCTAACCGCCCTTGGAGATATCACCACGCCCTTTGGGCAAACGTGGTGAGCCTCTTAACCCTAGTAATAGGGATATTAAGGCGCTCATGGTCTTAAGAATCCCCGTCTATGAGTGAGCGGGGAGTGTCAAGGAAAAAACCAGCCAGCATAAACAGGTGGATGAGCCAAATTTGATATCAATCAGGATTCAGGGTAGACTCAAAGCTCAGGAGCAGAGTTTTCAGAGTTTCCGGCTTGGTTCAAAACTCTGTGCTTTTCCACTCACTCGTAAACGCCGATCACCTCAAGTCGGTTTTCCCGACGCCAGTCGCGACAACTCTCAAGGATCAAGCAACGCGCTGGATCACCATAGCGGTGGCTTTTTAGAACTCAGGACTCAGGACTGTCTATGCTAGCTGGTACAACTTTGCAAGATGGCAAATATACTCTAGACCAGGAAATAGGGCGGGGTGGTTTTGGCATTACGTTCAAAGCGACTCATCACCTCTTAGACCGAATAGTAGTGATTAAAACCCTGAATGAGAAGCTGCGACAACATCCTGACTTTGCTAAGTTCGAGCGTCAATTCCAGGATGAAGCAAGACGCTTGGCTACTTGTATCCATCCGAATATAGTCCGGGTCAGCGACTTTTTTGTCGAAAATGGGCTACCTTACATGGTCATGGAATACATTGCTGGAGAGACCTTGGGCGATGGATTTGTCTTGCCAGGGATACCAATGCCCGAAGCGGCGGCAATTCATTATATCCGTCAAATTGGTGCAGCATTACAGGTGGTACACAACAATGGTTTGCTGCACCGAGATATAAAGCCAGATAATATCATTCTCCGTCAAGGAACTCAAGAAGTCGTGCTGATTGATTTTGGCATTGCACGAGAATTTAATAGTGGGGTCAGGCAGACTCACACAGGTATGGTTTCCGAAGGCTATTCTCCAATTGAACAGTACATGTCGCAAGCACTTCGTACACCTGCAACAGATGTATATGGTTTGTCAGCAACGCTTTACGCACTTATAACAGCACAAGTTCCGATGCCATCGCTACTACGCGATCGCGAACCAATGCCCTCTCCCCGCGAGTTACAACCTCATCTAAGTGCGGCAGTCAATCAGGCGGTCATGCGTGGCATGGCTGTAGAGGCCCGCTTTCGTCCATCGACAGTCGGAGAGTGGCTGAAGCTTTTACCAGAGAATATGGTGGGCGCTTTACCTCAACCATTACTAAATCAAGCAGTACCAACTATTGATTTATCTGCCCAGCAGTACCCGGAAAATGTGCTAGGGAAAGTTACAGGTAGCAAAAGTACTACTCCACCTAGAAATGTGACTCCAGTTCTGAAGAAACTGTGGTCGCCTAAGATTTTGATTGGCATAGGTGTAGCCCTGATTGCTGCAATAGTAGGTTTTGCCATCACCGTCAGCATGAGTACTAAAAAAACTCAATCACCTCAATCCCCACAGCCGTTTATGATAACGCCAAGTCATGAAGCTACGGGAAAACCTCCTACTACAGATATTACACCGTCACCTTCAACACAAGAGACTAACACCTCGTCGCCCTCTGAGTCTGCACCTGACCCTACTTATAGATCGCGCAGGCGTAGCCGTCACGTTTCCCGTGAAGACTCCCCAAGTTTGAATGCAACAGAAGAAACACCTCAACGTTCTTCAGGGGAAGCCCAACACCGTAAAGCCAACGTGGAGACACCAGCGCCAGCTTCATCTAGCACTTCTTCTAAATTGTTAATGGAGAAACTAAGGGCAATACGAGACTCTCGCCGCGCTTCCCCATCATCGGCAAATAACTCATCCTCTGTTGTTGTACCAGTACAACCTTCATCTAGAGAATCAAAGCCATCAAATCTTCCGGCTGTAGTAGTACCAACGCAGGAACTAAATAGCCAACCTGGCAAAGCAGGCAAAGAACCACAAGATGATAATAATTAGTTGACAGTTAACAGTTAACTGCTAACTGTTAACTATTGACTGTTGACTAATTCTGTCTGCTGTAGTGCCAAACGCCAAACCTCGTAGCCTGGTTGGCTGAGATGTAAGCCATCTGTGGTTAAATCTTCTCGCAAATTGCCTTGAAAATCTGTGAACCAACTATAGAGATTCAAATAATTAGCTCCTTCTTGTTTAGCAATAACTGCTAGTTGATAGTTAATGCGCCGAATTCGACTATTAGGAATTGTGGGCAAGCGAGTAGGCAGAATTGATTGAATAATAATTTGAGTTTTTGGGTGAGTATGCCTCAGGCGACGAATAATTAGGCGGTGATTGTGCAAAACAGTTTCATCTGTCGCTCCCTTTCGCAAATCGTTAATTCCAGCCATGATATAAATGACATCCGGTCTGGTTTCCGAAAAAGCAGACAATCTTTTTAAGATGCCGTCAGAAGTATCTCCAGATATTCCCTGATTCAGCCACCATTTACTAGCAGGCAGTTTTTCTTTAGGAAACCACATACTTAAAGAATCACCGACCAAGATCCCCAAATGATTTGCACCTTGACCTTGAGTCATTGCTTTGGCTTCCATAGCGAGTAAACTTTTCCACTCCTCATATGTTATTTGACGCTTCCTGGCTAACTCCAACGACGACTGCAAATTATCATTAGTCGAGCGCATAGAGCTTTGACCTGCTTTCAGTGCTGCTAATCTTTGGTAGTAAAGTTGACTTCCAGATGTCAGTTGCTGGTTAACTGGTAGGGGGTTTGAGTTGAGAGATGATTTGACTGGCACTTGCAAATTATGGTCGATTAATTGCGGTGAGGAAATGTTTACGGATGAAACTATTCTCTCGCCTACAGCAGGCTGCGAATCCTGAGGAGAATCCCACAGCACGCCATAATTTTCTGGCTGAATACTTGACAGTTGTGATAGAGCCGATGCTGGTATTGCCAATCCTGTTAACAAGCCTGCTCCTGCTGCTAACAGATAAAGGTCCTTCATCGTTTTATGTCTCCTCTAATCACTGCTTTTACTATTGACAACATGAACTGGCTGTTCTCAGGAAAATTTGACTTTAGCTAAGTAATCGGATGTAAATAAACAGATCTACGGATAGGACATAGCGCAAGAGAAATACACCCTGTAAGTTATGCTTCTGTCCATCACTTAGGTTTATTTGTGCCGACCTATTTAAAATATTGTTGTTATTTACCTTACACTAAATGGGCGTAGAAAATTTCTTCAAGGCATTGCATTTACAATCTCTTCAAAGTTTTTGTGTATTTATAAAACCTTGTGGGTGAAACTCTTTTGTTGGGAACATCCTCCGGAGGCAGGGGGGCAGGGAGGCAGGGAGGCAGGGGAGGAATTAATTATTGCCCATTGCCCATTGTACTCACCATTCAAAATTGACGTGACCACTCGCTGGGCCAGCGTTCAACCACTACTTTTGTTTGGGTGAAAAACTCTACTGCATGGTGGCTTTGACCGTGCAAGTCACCAAAAAAGCTTTCTTTCCAGCCACTAAAAGGAAAAAACGCCATTGGTGCGGCAACTCCTATATTAATACCAATATTTCCAGCTTCTGCTTCATAGCGGAATTTACGAGCAGCTGCACCGTTGGTGGTGAATAAGCAAGCCATATTACCGTATTGTCCGCTGTTAACTAGGGCGATCGCCTGATCAATCGTGTCTAAGTGGATCAAACTCAAAACGGGACCAAAAATTTCAGTGCGGGCAATTTCTTTTGTGGGATCGATGTTTTGCAGAATAGTTGGTCGGATAAAGTTGCCCTTTTCATACCCAGAAATATTTGGGGATCGCCCATCTACCAACAGTGTTGCACCTTCATCTGCACCCTTTTGAATTAATCCCTCAATCCGCGCTTGACTCTGGGCATTGATCACAGGCCCCATTTCCACACCTTGGTCTAAACCATTACCTACAACACGTTGTTTGGCAGTTTCAGCGATCGCTTCTGTAAAAGTTTGACGTGCTTTCCCCACAGTCACTGCGATTGAAGCTGCTAGACAGCGTTGTCCTGCACAACCAAAGGCACTGTCAGCTGCAATGCGTGTGGTCATATCTATGTCCGCATCTGGTAAAACTATCAGTGGATTTTTTGCACCACCTTGGCATTGAACGCGTTTGCCATGAGTTGCAGCACGACTATATATATATTTAGCTACATCTGTCGAACCAACAAAGCTAATTGCTCGAATTTTAGGATGATCTAAAATTGCATCTACAGCTTCCTTTGCACCGTTTACTAGGTTGACAACACCGTTGGGTAACCCAGTTTTCTCAAACAACTGGAAAACTTTTTGCATTGTCACTGGTACTTTTTCTGACGGTTTGACGATATATGTGTTCCCACAAGCAAGGGCATAAGGCAAAAACCAAAACGGAATCATTCCTGGAAAGTTGAAAGGACCGATGACCGCAGCCACTCCCAGAGGTTGCCGAATCATCATCTCATCAATACCCTTGGCAACGTCTTCCAAGTTCGTTCCCTGCATCATGATGGGAATACCGCAGGCAACTTCCACATTTTCAATGGCACGGCGCATCTCGCCTTTAGATTCAGCCAGAGTCTTACCGCATTCTAGGGTAATTGTGCGAGCTAAATCCTCAAAATGCTCGTCCATCAGGTTCTTGAGTTTAAATAAATATTGCACTCGTTCCGTTGGTGGAGTGCGTCGCCAAGTCACAAAAGCTTCTGCTGCTGCTTGTGCTGCTTGATCGACTTCAGTTACTGTTGACAAGGGGACTTGAGCCAGTATCTCTGCTGTAGCTGGGTTGATAACTTCTAAGTATTCTGTAGCGTTAGATGCACACCATTGACCGTTAATGTAGTTCGGTAAGGTATGAGTTGTGTTCATGAGGGCGATTTTGGGTTAGCAGAATTGAATATACAACAATATTAGTGGTTTAGAAATTGTTACAAAAATGGGGTGTTGGGAAAAAGAAAATCCTTCAGGGGTGTTCGTGCTGCCCACCAAGAAAAAAAGATGTATTTTGAGACGCGCAGTGAACCAGCGCTGCAGGAGGGTCAGCCCGCTCTCACGGCGACTGGTGTTAGCGTTAGCGAAGCGTTAGCGATAGCGCAGCGGTAGCGAGTACTCGAGCGTCGTACTCGAGCGTCGTACTCGAACCTCACCCGTTCGCGCAGCGTCTCCGACAGGAGAAGGGCGCTCATATATACGGCGTCCTTGTTCCAATCCCACGTATAGGTGGCGCGGGTCCCTACACCCCACACCCCACACCCCACACCCTTTGAACCACGCTCTTCTTCTTCCTTTCGCTCTAATAGTCGATCAACATTGACGTGAGTTTTCTAGGAATTGTGGGGAGATAGCGCAACTACGAGCCTTGTAAACGCCTTTACATATTGTTACATATATAGTAACCCTAAATGATTCATGAACAGAGAAACCCGGTTTTTGGGAAAAACCGGGTTTCTGAGTTTTGGCAATCTAAAGCAGCTCGAATATGATTGCCATAGCACTCCTAAATGATTTGTGAAAATTCAAAGTGCAAGAAACGCCCGCAGACAGGAAGCATTTGTTTACCTCCAAAATCGAACCGTTTCTCAGTAAGTGTTTAACTTTTAGTATCCAATTAGATGCAGTACATCACGAAGAACGCTGTAGCCAGCCAAATCCCAAAGTAAGTAGGCAAGGAATCCAATCATCGCTAACCGACCGTTCCACAGTTCAGCTTGGGGATTGAAGCCAAAAATAAATGCGTTGCGATCGATGCCGTTGTATTCTGCAGCAACTGGTTGTAAGTCAGTAGAAGGAGGAGGAGTCGGCATTTTTTTAATCCTGTTCAGTTTGTTTTGTTTCTTAAACCTAACGTAACAATTTGTAATCAAGCTTCATTCTGTCTAGAGGCACAAACTACAAGCATGTCTTGTGGACGATCTTCTCTAACTGCTCTGCTCTAAATAGATATACCTAGAGGGGGTGATAAAAAATATTATTGTAGATACGGCGATCCTAAACCATTTGTGAACGTAGAGAAACCGGATTTCTTGCACTATGAATTTTCACAAATCAAATAGGACTGCTATAGGAATCCTAAATCATTCATGAAAAGGGTGTGTTAGCGCTACTCGTAACGCACCAAACCCTTAATGATAGTGCGTTACGGACGAAGTCCGTAACGCACCCTACAATACTGCCCACCCTACGTATATAGGACTTACGCACTGTACAAACGAATCATCTTGTGCATTAACGAAGATACGTCGTTTCAGGCTTTGATCAATCATCCTTGGATGGATAGCGTAGGCGTAGCCCGCCGCAGGCATCGCCTAAAAAG